>ENA-OQAB01000338-OQAB01000338.1-human-gut-metagenome-genome-assembly--contig:-NODE-338-length-27068-cov-42.703983_pt1 | contig 27068 bp, 20 predicted proteins | sample MGYA00242490_ERZ504517 | MGnify/ENA primary metagenome ERZ504517 (study PRJEB26092, sample SAMD00036298) | human gut metagenome | host: Homo sapiens | study: EMG produced TPA metagenomics assembly of...
GGATTGAGGCGTGGCATGCTGGCCCTGCGCCTGCTCCGGGGAAATGTACTGTGCGGTGGCCCACCACCATGCCGTCCTGCGTGATCTGCTCCTGATTGGTGGAGTAGGAGACGCCGAAATCGGTGATTTTCACCTCGCCGGAATCGGACACCATGATGTTCGCAGGCTTCACGTCGCGGTGGATCACGCCATGCGAATGCGCGACGAACAGGCCACGCGCGGTCTGGATGAGAATCGGCAGCAGACGGGTCGGCTCCATCGGGCCGTTCTGCTCGTGGAACAGGTCGGCCAGCGACTTGCTGGGCACGTACTCCATAACGAGGAAGCCGATGCCGTCATGTTCGTAATATTCGAACAACGCAGCGATATTCGGGTGTGCAAGATTGGCGGAATTATGCGCTTCCGCACGCAGGCGAAGCAGCTTGGCCTCCTGCGTGACGCCCAAGTCGCCGCGCAACGCCTTAATGGCCACGGGACGACCCAACTGGATATCATAGCCTTTCCATACTTCGCCCATGCCACCCTGGGCCAGACGGGCATCCAACCTGTAGCGTCGGTGGATGAGCTGTCCTTCAATCAGTTTCACTCTGCCAGCGCCTCCTGCATCATCGCCTTCATAATCGGACCCGCCGCGAACGAGCCATACAAATCCACATTGTGCACCACCACGGCAACAGCGATCTTCGGATCGTCCGCCGGGGCGAAGCCGACCACCCAGCCGTCGATGGACGTATTGCCGTCACCGATCTGCGCGGTGCCGGTTTTCGCAGCCACCTGCACGCCGTCGATGGCCAGATTCGGGTTCTCCTTGGTGACCACCGCCTCCATCATCTGCGTGAGCTTGTTGGCGGTGCCCGAACTGAACGCGCGGCTCATCACCTGCGGCTTGGTCTGCGAAATAACAGACAGGTCGGAGGAACGCACGCGATCCACCAGCGTCGGCTGCATGACCTTGCCCCCGTTCGCCACGGCGGCCGCCACCAGCGCGTTCTGCAGCGGAGTCACCACGGTGTCTCCTTGGCCGATGGACGCCAAAGCGAGCTTGTCGTCGGTCGTGTCGGTCGGGAACTTCGACGCCACGCTCATCCACGGCGTGCCCGTGGAATCGGATCCGTCAACCGTGATCGGACTGTCGAAACCAAGCTTCTTGGCCATGGACGACACCTTGTCATCGCCCAAAGCCACGCCCAGCTGGGCGAACGCGGTGTTCGACGAATACGCCATCGCGTCTTCCAACGTGATCTTGCCGTCCGAACCGTCGGCCTGCGACACCGCGTTCGTCAACTGTGTGACCGTGCCCGGAAGCGTGTAGCTCGATCCGGCCGGAATCTCGGTGTCGGTCTGGTATTCGCCAGTTTCCAGCGCGGCCGCCGCCACCACCGTTTTGAACGTGGATCCCGGAGGATACAGCTGCGAGGTGGCACGGTTGAGCATCGGATTCGACTCGTCTTGCGAAAGCGTGGAATAATTGCCGTTCGCTTCGGACGTGTCGTGGCTCGCCAGCTGGTTCGGGTCGTAGCTTGGCGTGCTTGCCATGGCGAGAATACGACCGGTTTTCACTTCGATGGCCACGGCCGCGCCGTCATTGTTGGCAAGACCGTTGTAGGCGGCCTGCTGGATTTTCGGATCAATGGACGTTTCGATGGTCGCGCCCTTGTTTTCCTGGCCGGTGAACAGCGATTTGAACCGCTGCCATACCAGCTGGTCGGATTGGCCCGACAGCAGCGAGCTACGCGACGCTTCGATACCGTTCCAGCCGCGTTGGCTGATCGAGAAGAAGCCGGTGACCGGCGCGTACAGTTCGCCGGCGGTATAGGAACGCTGGTAGGAGAACGCGTCGTTCGAAGGGTCGGATTTGGCGATGACGGAGCCGTCCGAAGCGAGGATCGCACCGCGCGGAGCGCCATACTCGTGGTAGAGGGCGCGGGTGTTGCGCGGGTCGTTGTTGAGCTGGTTCGCGCGAATCGCCGTGATGATGGTGGTGGACATGCCCAGGATGACGAACAGCGCCACCACGATGGTGAAGAGTTGGCGGAGTGACTTATTCATGCTTGGCTCCCCTCTGACATGCTGTCCGATACGTTCGGCGTGCCCGATGGGGGAGCGGGTGGTACGACTGGCGTGCCTGATGGGGGAACGGGTGGTACGACTGGCGTGCCTGAAACCGGCGTCTCCGTGGAGATGATTTCAGTGGCCTGCGATTGCGCGGAGGCCTGCGCGGAGGCCTGCGATTGCGCGGAGGCGACGCTTCTGCGGGCGCGGCTCTGCTTGCGGGCGCGCAGCGCCTGCATCGCCTCATATTGGAACGTGTCGCTATCGATATCGGATTCGGGTTTGTTCGCCGAGTTGGAAATCACCACTAGGAGTGCTGCCAACATGTAATTCGCTATGAGTGAGGATCCGCCGGCGGCCATGTACGGAAGAGTTAAACCCGTAAGTGGGATGACTAACGTGATGCCTCCCACCACGGTGAACACCTGGAAGGCCATGGTGAACACGAGGCCCGATGCGAGAAGCTTGCCGAACCCATCCTTGATTTTCATCGCAGTGATCATGCCGGCGGCGATGATGAGCAGATAGAGCATCAGAATGGCCATCAGACCGGTGAGGCCCAGCTCTTCGCCAAGTGCCGCGTAGATGTAGTCGGAGTTGGCGATCGGAGTGAGCGACGGGTGACCTTGCCCAAGGCCGGTGCCCATCAAGCCGCCTGATGCCAGGCCGAAAATACCCGTGACGAGCTGGTAGGATCCGCCGTACTCCTTGTTGTACTGCGCCGAGTCGAACGGGTGCAGCCAGGCGTCGACGCGCGCGCCGACATGGCTGAAAATATTGGCCGCGGCGAACGCGCCCACGGCGAACGCGATGAAACCAATCACAATCCAACTGGTGCGCCCCGTGGCCACGTACAACATGGACACGAACATGGCGAAGAACATCAACGACGTGCCCAAATCATGCTGCACGACCAGCACGCCCATCGACACGATCCACACCACGATGATAGGCCCAAGATCCTTGATGCGCGGCAGCTGCAGGCCCAGCACCTTCTTGCCACCGACCGCCAGCTGGTCGCGGTGGTCATACAGGTAGGAGGCGAAGAAAAACGCGAGGAACAGCTTCGCGAACTCGCTTGGCTGGAACGATCCCAAACCGGGAATCTTCACCCAAATGCGCGCGCCATACTGTTCGGAACCGATCACCGGAAGCATCGGTGACAGCAGCAACACCAAACCGATCACCATGCTGACGTACGAGAACCGCCTCAGCACACGGTAATCCTTCATGAAGATCACCAGCAGATTCGCCAAAACCAGCGCTATCGACAGCCAAAGCAACTGTTTGAACGCGACGGACGTGTTCGAATCCTGGTCGATGCGGGCGATCATCATGATGCCGGTGCCAGTCAGCACCATCACACAACACATGATCGCCTGGTTGGCATACGGCTGGAAACGCAGCGGCAATCCCCAGGAAGTCAGGAACAATGCGCCGACAAAAGCGAGCATCCACAAATAATTCTGCGGAAAACCGCCGGTAGTGCGTTCGAACATCTGGAAGAACGCGACGCCGCAAATCAGCATGCTGAACAGCAGCAGGCCGAATTGCTTCAGACGGGTTGCCATCATGACTGGTCACCGCCTGACTTGTTTGCCGAAGCGTCGTCCGATTTGTCTGATTTGCCCGACGACTTGTCGGAAGTCGTACCAGAGGATTTGTTGTCGGATTCGCCGTTTGCCTTGTCTTGTTCCTTCTGCGCGGCTTCGTCCTGCTGTTGGTTCAGCTGCTTTTTGATCAGTCGCGTATGCGTTTTCGCCTCGCCGTACGTGTCGAAGGAAATGCCCTGCGCAAGCTGTTCCTGCCAGCTTGGCGGCAGTTCGCTCGTCTTCATATGGGTGTCGGTGACGGCGTGCGACAGCTGGAAGCCGAACAGGCTTGTCGGCACGCCTTGGAAAATCGCCACTTCGCCGTTGTCGTCGCCGATGTAGTACTTGGTTTGGCTCCAACGGTAGGTTGCGAACGCGCCGCCCGCCAGTCCCAGCAGTACCACGATGGTGACGATGATGGCGATCACACGGTTGCGTCGGGTGCGCGTGCGCTTCGTTTTGCGCTGCTCGATATGCTCGTTGCGGATGGCTTTGGCGACTTCCGGATCGTTCGGATCGGCGGAAATGCGGCCGTCGTCCTTCTGTACGACGGGGATTTCACCGGTGTCGGGATTGGTGCGGTCGCCGTTCTCCTCGCGTACCGTGGACGGTTGCGCCACGCGCTGTTCCGGAGGATTGTCGTCCTCGTTGGGATTTTTGCCGTTGCGCAGTGCGGCGGCACGGGCGGCCGGCGACTTCTTGCCCTCGCGCAGTGCGGGAGCGGATGCGACCGGCTCGTTGATGATGTCGGCGATCGGTTCAAGGCTTGCGCTGGCCGCGCCGCCAACCAACGGCGTCTGATGCGGCAGGTCGAACGCGTCCGCGTCAAGGGCGAGCGTCGCGTCGGCGATGACCGCGGTGACGTTGTCGGTGCTGCCGGCACGAAGCGCCATCGAAACCAGCTGTTGCGCGCACTCCTCCTGATCGGAGCAGGCGGACAGCACCTCCTGCAATGTGGAATCCTCAAGCACGCCGCACAAACCGTCGGAGCAGAGCAGCCAGCGGTCGGCCGGATGTGCCTTGCGTATGGCGATGTCCGGACTCGAATCGATATCGAAATCACCCAGAACGCGCATCACGACGTTGCGCTGCGGATGGTTGCGCGCCTCGGCCTCGCTGATGCGGCCGGTGTCGATCAGATGCTGCACGTAGCTGTGGTCGGACGTCATGCGGATCAGACGGCCGTCATGCAGCAGATATGCGCGGGAATCGCCGATATGCGCCAAAACCCAATATCCGGCCACCAATGCGACCGACGTGACGGTGGTGCCCATGCCCGCAAGACGACGTTCGCGCTTCGCTTTGCCAACGATCGCGTCATGCGCGGCCATAACCGAGGTTTCCATCATGTGGGCGATAATCTGGACATCGCCCTGCACGTTGTCTTGCTCGATATGCGCCAATGAACGGATGGCGATGGTGGAGGCGGTGTCGCCTCCCGCATGGCCTCCCATGCCATCGCAGATGGCGATCAGATGCTCGCCGGCGAACGCGGAATCCTGGTTGTTGGAACGTACGGTACCCACATCGGAAACGACGGTGGAATACATGAACAGCGGTTGTGAAGCGGGAGAAGTCGGCAAACGGGTCACCTCAATTCAAAGGTGGTTGCGCCAATGCGTACGGGAACGCGCGATCCGAGAATCATCGGAGCGTTCAGACGCTGCTGGTTGACCACAGTACCGTTGGTGGAACCCAGGTCTTCGATGGCCCACTTGCCGGTGGCGGGATCCGTATAGACGCGCGCATGGTGGGACGAGACGAATTCGTCGTCCAGAACCACGGTGTTCGAAGCGGAACGGCCAAGCGTGATGGTGTTGCCGGACAAAGGGACGGAACTGCCGGCAAGGGGGCCATCGATGATGACCAGCAAGGTGGGTTTGGCGCTTGATGTAGCGCTGACGACTGGTGCCGGGGCGGCCACGGGCGCGGGCGCTTCGACGGCCTTGCGCGCGCGACGCTCCTTACGGCGATGAGCCCGCGACTTGCGCGGGCTGAGCGTTTCCACATCCCTGTACAGCGAACGCACCGTACAGGCCACGAAGATCCAGAGCAGTACGAGGAAGCCGTACTTGAGGATCGCGAAAGTAAGTTCAGTGAGCATAGAGGCAACTCCCGAGGTTGGGGTTGGTTACTCCTGATCCTGCGAAGAGGCCCAATACAGGATTCGGGTGCGGCCGATGGTGATCGTGTTGCCGTCGAGCAACGTGGCCGCCTCGACATGATGGCCTTCGACATACATGCCGTTGGTGGAGCCCAGATCGCGTGCGATGACGGTGTTGCCGTTGTCGGTGATGTCGATCTGCATGTGGCGGCGGGAGATGCCCGGATCGTCGATCACGATATCGCAGTCGGATCCGCGGCCGATGATGGTCTTGCTTTCCGTGAGCAGATACTGGTGCTCGCCGATTTCCAGCATCGGGCAGTCTTCGGTCTGCGCGTCGGTGGTGACGGGCACGGTATTGCCTTGCACGGATTCGCTCGTCAGCTTGAAATTGCTCTTGGTGAGGTCAAGGTCCTCTTCGAAGATCACCACGACCGGACCGACGAACGCGTAATGCTGGTCCTTCGCGTACTGGGTGAGGTTGTCGGCCAGCTCATTGGCCAACGCTTCCGCGCCCCATTCGACGATATTGTTGAAATCCGGCGTGCTCAGCTTGAAACGGTACTCATTCGGCGCCACGGTACGGTCTCGCGTGACGGGCATGGCCTCTTTGTCAATCTCACGTTCCAGAGCGCTGGAAAGGTCGACGGGCTGCAGGTCCTTGGACCCGAACTTGGCGAAAACCCCGTTGACGGCGCCTTCCACGCTTTTCTCAAATCGGTCGAGAACACTCATGCTTGTCCCTTTCTATCCTCACCCATCCTACGCGGTAGAGCGCCGAGCGCCAATTCGTAAGTCCTTTAATTGCAAAAATTTCATGCATAAATCCAGCCCCAGCATCATTTAGGGGGTATTTATCCGCGAATATGACTACCTTCGCCCCCGATTTCCACGATGCACGAATTCACGGAAGGTGGAATTGGGATGGTGATAGGTTGGGAGCATGACAGATGCGATTCGACAGTTCCCCCGTAAAAAAGCACGTACCTTGCGATTTTCCTGCGGCGCTCCGCGTTCGGCGCGCGTGATTGCAGACGGCTCCCGCGCGCTGTTCCTGCGTTCCGACGGTCCGGAAGACACCGTCACCTCGCTGTGGATGAGCGTGATCGACGAAGACGGCAACATCGGTGAGATTCCGCTCGCCGATCCGCGCGTATTGCTTGCCGACGCCGACGCGGAAGACGTTCCGGCGGAAGAGAAGGCGCGACGCGAACGTGCGCGCGAAGGCGGATCCGGCATCGTCTCGTATTGCGTCGACGGTGCCGGCAACCGCGTGACCTTCACCATCAACGGGCAGCTTTTCCTCACCGACCTTACGGCGGGCTCGACGCGAGCCATCGCGATAGAGGAAGATGAACTCAAACCGGTGCTGAACCCGCGCATCAGTCCCGACGGACGGCACATCATGTACACCACCGGCACGTATCTGGTGGACGTGGATCTCGCCAACGATGAAGAAACCGGCGACGCGATTTCGGTGGTCGCCTCGGCACCGCAGAACGGCGAATGGAAAATCGGATTGGCGGAATTCGCCGCAGGCGAAGAAATGGACCGCTACGACGGCTTCTGGTGGTCACCCGACTCCAAATACGTGCTCTTCGAAACCTACGACGAATCCCCCGAACCGATCTGGCATCTGTCGGACCCCGCGAATCCAACCAATCCGGCGCAAGCCAACCGCTATCCGCAAGCGTTGACCGCCAATGCCGACGTGCGGCTGACTCTGCTGGAACTCGGCTACGACAGCGACAACTGCTGCTACGGGGCAATCGCCAACGAAGTGCAGTGGGACCATGAATCCTACGAATATCTGGCCGCCGTAAGCTGGCGTGAAGGCCACGATCCGATCATCCTTGTGCAAGACCGCCTCCAGCAGCACGATCAGGTGCTCGCCATCCATGTAGGCGAGCCGATCGCCACCATGCGTGACGCGGAAAACGGCTTCACCGACGACAATGGCGACGAGGTCGAAACCTTCTCCATCGCCATTCCCGAATACGCGGAAGGCGAACGCCCCGGCACCACGCGCGTGCTTGAGGAACACGGCAACGACTACTGGCTCGACCTCATCCACGGCACCCCTGCATTCACTCCGGATGGACGCTTGATCTGCGCGATGAACGACATGGACGTCGATACGAACCGACTCACCGTTGATGGTACGCCCTTCACTCCGGCCGGACTGCAGGTGCGCGAAGTGCTCGACGTGACCGACGACGACGTGCTGTGCGTGGTGCAGCGCACCCCTGAAATCCTGCCTGAAAGCGACCTGCCGTTCCTCTGGCAGTCGAATGCCGCCGACCATGACGCCCGCAGCTTCGACGTGGTGTCGATCCGATTTGACGGCACATGGGAGCCGCTCACCTACACGCCGGGCCAGTGGAGCATGTCCCGCGCCGGCAACGGCTGCGTGGTGACCGGACGGGGCATGGACGACGCAACCGTGCAAATGCAGCATTGCATGAACATCGTCACAACCGACGAAAATGGTACTGATATGGCGTCAATGGTGGTCGCACCAATCGAAAACCATGCCGAAACCCCCGGATTCACGCCGAACGTGCACTTCACCCGACTCGGCGAACGTGAGCTGTACACGGCGATCGTGCTGCCCTCATCCGATAGTGAATACGCGCACGAAGCCATCCTGCCGGTACTCATGAAACCCTACGGAGGCCCCGGCTTCCAACAGGTCATCGAAAGTCAATCCTTCTATTGGGACGCGCAATGGTGGGCCGACCAGGGCTACATCGTGGTCACCACCGACGGACGCGGCACCACCGGACGCGGCCCGCAATGGGACCGCGCCATCTACGAAACCATGAAATCCGTAACGCTCGAAGACCAGATCGACGCCGTGCGCGCGCTGCCGGAAGCGTTGGAAGCGCTGGCTGGCGAGAATGCGGCAGCCAGCGTTCCGCAACCCGATCTCAGCCGCGTCGCCATGATCGGCTGGTCGTACGGCGGATTCCTCTCCGCGCTCGCCGTGTTGGAGGCGCCGGAAACGTTCGCCGCGGCCTGCGCGGGCGCGCCTCCGACCGACTGGACGCTGTACGACACGCATTACACCGAACGCTATCTCGGCCTTGACTCGGCCGTGTACGAACGCAACAGCATCATCGCCGACGCGCCGCAGCTTGATCGCCCGCTCATGCTCATCCACGGGTTCGCCGACGACAATGTGACGATCGCGCACAGCCTGCGCCTGAGCCAGGCGCTGATGGCAACCGGACGTAAGCACACGTTCCTGCCGCTGACCGGCATCACGCACATGACCAACGACGAGACGGTTGCCGAAAATCTGCTGATTCTGCAGCGCGATTTCCTTGCGGAAGCGTTGGGGTGACGGCACTGTGACGACAGTGCAGTCACGGTAACGGCGACATCGCAAACGAAAGTGCTGCAAAGCGCCGTAGGAAGACAAAACGCGTTCCCCTGCGACTCCCGGACTGCCAAGCATCCGAACGTCGTGGGCGAACGCGTTCCCTTCTCGAATGTCAACATAAAACAGGCGAAAACGACTTCGCAAGCGAGGGGGTACCACATTTGTGTACCCCCCCCCCAAAAAAAATCTGGGCTTGAAAAAGACGGAAATCGGTGGATCGGGCTCGTCCTAACCCTGATCCGCAGCTATGGTCAAACCTGCACTTGTTCAAGCAAACCGGGCGAATCGTCGATGACGGTCACCGGAATGTACGCAAACAACGTCCAACTGCCGTCCTGCGTAGACGTGGTGAGCGTGCCCTGATACGATTCGAGCTGCTTCTTGAACGAGGCGAGCCCGTGGCCGCCCGGTAGTTCGTCATTGCGCTCGTCAGCTCCAGCCATGTCCTCTTTCATGGGATTGATTTGCGTGATTTCGATGGCATTCGGCCGGAGCATCACCGAAAGATCGACCTTGCTTCCCGGAGCGGCATGGCGTGCGATATTCGCATAGATCTCGCGCAGCAGATTATTGGCAAGTTCGGCGATTGCTTGCGATGCGCTCGGCTTGCCGCCCGCGCAGTGCCGGATGGACGTGATATTGAAGCCAAGCTTGCGCAAGCGACGATCGCCGTCATCCAGTGTTGCTCGCAGCAGATTGGACAACGCTTCGCCGTCGGCGTCGCCGGGGAGAGTGGTGGGGTCCATATTCAATTCGTCGATGACGCGATGCACGTTCGTCAATGCGGAAAGAATATATTCGTTGATTTGACGCCAGTCTTCGGCATCGGCTGTTGTGGTTGCGTTGGCAGGGTCAGCAGCGACGCCAGGGCCGCTAGAGTTGCCACCGATATGCCGTTGCGCCACAAACGCCGCCGCTGACAAATCGCCCGTCACCGCATCGTGAATGGCATCGGCAATGCGTGCGCGGCTTTCCAATTCCTGCAGACGATTCTTGTTCTGCGCCGCTTCGAAGCTTTTCTGCGTTGTTTTTTTCGCTCCAACTCAACGTCCGACCAAGCAGTAGCACCATGGCATACATGCCGACCATGGCGACGGGGTTGGTATTTGGGCCAGGGGGGTCAATCAGCAGAATGTTAACAACGTAATATGTGAGTAACGTTGCCACGATAATGGCATTAGTGCTGTATGCGAGCATGCCATAGGCGTAAAGCTGCGCGGGAAGAGAATTTCCCAAATGCGCGTAGGGAGTAAACAGATCGCCTATGGAGGCAATCACGAGAATCGCCACCGATGTACTTTTCAGAAACAGCGGAGACAGTACGAGCGCCGTAACCAGCATCGCAACCCATATCACGCCAGATATGTCGGTAGGAGGCTCGTAGCAAACGCCGTATATGGTCCATGCAAGCACGATCAGCATAATGGCGAAACGGATTGGATGCCACAGGTTCGGATGCTGCGTGCGCATACGGTTGCGCCACGTAATGTACTGAGTTGCGGGTTTAGAGCGCATTGGACCTCACCCACAGTGCCACTGCCTGACGCGAGGTCTTGCAGTTGAGTTTTCTTAAAATACTTTGCATATGTTTGCGGATGGTGGCTTCGGAAATCCCCAAACGTTCGGCGATGTCCCGGTCAAGCATGCCCTCCGCGCACAAGGAAATAATCTGCTCCTCACGAACGGTAAGCGCGGGAGTGGTCTCAGCCTCCCTGCTGATACGCAGATTGGCCAACGCAGGCGGCTCAAATCCCTCCATCACCTCGCCATTGCACATACGCATAATAATCTGCGCCAACTGGTCGGCATTCTCCTTACCAACCAACCCTTGCGCACCAGCCTCAACCAGCTTGTCCCGATAACTATTGATGGAAAAACTGGTTGCACCGAGAATCGGCATGCGCTGGCCCATCAAACGCAACCGACGACACGTGGCGGGGCCTTGCAATCCCTCCATCGACATATCGAGAATCAACAAACTGACATGGCCGTTCGCATCCTGGCAACGTTCTATCGCCTCACAGCCTGAAGTCGCCGTCCACACCACATACGCGGTCGGCACTTTGCTGGCAATGACGGCACTGAGCGAATCCAGCGCTCGCGGATCATTGTCGACCAGCGCGATGCGGTGAATCTTGGGATGCTTTTCCCGCGTGGACATCATGCGATCACTTTCCTTTTCCGCACAGCCATTGCAGCCATGTTGGGCAGTTGGAATCTTGGGCAGCGGAGATATCACCGTTGTTGTCAACGGGAGTTGCCGCCGCGTACGCATACGTTGGTGTGCCGGTAAGAGACAGCGTTACCACCATCAGCAGTGAAACGAACTTCATACCTCCATAGTATGCGAGGATGGCGCGCGGAGGTGACGATTCGGTTGTTCCGGTACGCCGTTGATGCACTGACGCATCGTTATACAGCGCGTAGGCCTGTGCTTAGTTTCGTCTTGGCGCCGTTCGCCTAAGATGGAACCATGACTATCACGCTCATCGACGAGGCGCGCTATGACGCCGAAATGGACGCTACGGTGCTGCCTGCGCTGCAGGCTTGCATGACGGAAGGTTGGATGGAACCGGCCACCGTCGATTGGGAAGGCAAGGCGTTGCCCAAGTTGGAGCGCCCCGGCCGGTTGCATTACTACCGCTACGACGCGCGCACATTCGACGCGTTGCGCGAGGAAGGCGCTTCGGGCGTATTTCGTGGCACGATCGTCATTTCGCACGGATTCACCGAATTCGGACGCAAATACAGCGAAATGGTGTGGTACTTTTTGTTGGCCGGCTATTCGGTGTGCGTGTTCGAGCATCGCGGGCATGGCCATTCCGCGCACGATATGAGCAATCCAAGTTTGGTATGGATTGACGATTGGCGGCGATATGTGGCCGATTTCGCCACGTTTGCACAGACTGTGGGGCGTGAGGCGGCGGATGGTGGCCCAATGTACCTGTACTGCCATTCCATGGGCGGCGGCATCGGCGCGGCCGCGCTGGAACGTTACCCGTCGCTGTTCGACAAGGCGGTGCTGTCCGCGCCGATGATCGCGCCGGTGGTCGGCATGCCGACGTGGGTCGCACGCATTGTGGTCGGCGTAATCTGCGGGCTTGGCTTCGGCAAATCGCGTGTGTTCGGGCATGCCGATTTCGACGGCAACCTCAATCTCGACGACTACCGCGGGGCCTCGGAGGCACGCATCCGCTGGTTCCACAAGCAACGTTTGGCGGACGTGACGTGCCAGACCAACGCGGCCACGTTCGATTGGGCAAACCAGGCGATGGCGCTTTCCCGAGCCGTGCTCAAACCTGACATGTGTGGAGCCATCGAAGCTCCGGTATTGCTATTCCAAGCCGGACGCGACGTGTGGGTGCTCAACGGACCACAAGATGACTTCGTCGAACGTGTGCGAGAAGGTGGCGGTTCCATCGAAAAAGTGCGATACAGCCAGTCATTGCACGAAATTTTCTCCATGCCGAATGCCGTGCTCGGATCATATCTCGGCAAAATCCTCGATTTTTTGTCAGCGCCGAACGCAAGCTTGGCGGAATAAATCTGTTTTGCATAACTGACGTTTAATATGCGTACCGTGTGCGTTACAATCGCCGTGAATTTGCCGTGAAAGCCGTGGAGAGAGCGAGGGCAGGCCGTGGCAAAGCAAACGTCGGGACAGGCGTCGCAATCGCAGAAAACTTCCGAATCGCAAAAAACCGCGAAAAAAACTACGAAAAAAACGGAACATGTGCTGGAACAGACGCCGAAAAGCCTGCTCATCGGCACTGGCATGACATTGCTGGGCGGTGCCATGTGGGGTATGAACAGCACCGTGGCCAAACTGCTGATGCGCGACTACCAGCTGGATCCGATCTGGCTTTCCTGCGTACGTGCGCTATTCGCCAGCCTGATCTTCCTGGTCGGATCGGCCATCACCACACCGCAGAAACTCGCCGGAGCGGTCAAAGACGTCAAATCGTATCCGAAATATCTGGTCACGACACTGATCTGCGTGCTTCTGGTGCAGGTCTCCTACCTGATGACCATCGACTGGACGAACTCCGGAACCGCCACCGTATTGCAGACGCTCAACCTGATCTTCGTGCTCGCCTGGGTATGCCTGCGCGGCAAACGACTGCCCCTCAAGCGTGAATTGGTCGGCGTGCTCCTGGCGTTCGCAGGCACGTTCCTCATCGCCACCGGCGGCAACTTCGCCTCGCTGTCGTTGCCATGGCAGGGGCTCGCATGGGGACTGGTTGACGCGGTGAGCACCGCGGCCATGTCCATCCTGCCGGTCGTGCTCATGCTCAAATGGGGCAACATGACCATCAACGGCATCACATTCCTCATGTCCGGACTCATATTATGCCCGTTCGCGCAACCGTGGGCGAACATTCCCGCACTGGACGCGCGAGGCGTGCTTCTGCTGCTCTACACCATCGTATGCGGCACGTTCCTCGCGTTCTGGCTCTACATGGCAGGCGTAATGCGCGTCGGCGCGGTGCGTGCCACCATTGCTCGGCACCAGCGAACCGGTCATGGCCACCATCACCGCAGTGGCATGGGCCGGCGAAACGTTCACCTTCACCGACCTGACCGGCTTCGCCATGATCATCATCATGGTCTTCCTCGTGCGCTGACCGCTCGCCATAGCCATAAACTGTCCGATTCTGGAGAATCGGACATCCAGAACGCAAAACCCATACCTTAGTTGTCCGATTCACCAGAAACGGACAACTAAACAGGTAAAACTGCCCCACAGTTGTCCGTTTCTCCAGAATCGGACATCCAGGGCATAAAAAATGTGCCGCGGATGACCGATTCTGCAGAACCAGACATGCACGGCACAGGAGAGGGAAGTACTACTTGGCGTACACGGAGAAGCGCTCGCCCACGTGCGCGGCCTGCTCGGCCTCATTCACCACGGCGATCGCGTAATCCGCGTAGCTGATGTAGCTTTCGCCAGCAGCGTTCACCGTGAGCTCTTCACCAGCGGTCTCATACGAGCCAACGCGCTCGCCATCGGCCTGGAAGTCGGCGGCCGGGCTGATGAACGTCCACTTCACGTCGGAGCGTTCGCGCAGCTCCTCGAGCGCCTTGCCTTGGGCTTCGGCGAGCGGCTTGAATTCAGCCGGGAACGTTGGCAGATCTTTGAGTTGCGTGGTGTGTTCCGGGTTGACATACAGACTGCCCGCGCCACCGACCACGATGAGTCGGGTGTTGACGCCGGACAGAATATCGCACAGGTGCTTGAGACTGCTGGAATGCTGCGGAAGCGTCTCGGGGGTCCATGCGCCGAACGCGTCCACGACCACGTCGAATCCGGCGAGGTCGGCGGCGGTCAGGTTGAACAGATCCTTGACTACGACGTTCTTCGCGACGGTCTTGTTGTCACCGCGCACCACGGCGGTCACGTCATGACCGCGTTCCACGGCTTCCTTGACGACGAGCTGGCCTTCGCGTCCGTTCGCTGCCACAACTGCGATCTTCATAATGGTTCCTTTCGTCTGGGTGCGTCCGATCAGTGTCTGACGTAGGTTTTGTTCCGATGAGAGGTACGATATTTCCATACAGAAGAAAATGGAAGAAGGCACAATAAAGTTCTATAGTTACCTAAAGGGAAGTTTTATTGACTTTATTGAGATTGCGAAAGGAAAGAATATGACAACAAAACGTGAGCTCCCGGCGTGTCCCGTGGAAATAACCATGATGCTGATTTCCGATAAATGGAAAGTGCTGATTCTGCGTGATCTGTTGAATGGCACTTTGCGATTCAGCGAGCTGCGTCGTTCTGTGGGCAACGTTTCGCAAAAAGTGTTGACGTCGAATTTGCGCCAGATGGAACGCGACGGACTTGTGCATCGCGAAGTGTATCCGGAAGTGCCGCCGCGCGTCGAATACTCGCTGACTGAAGTCGGCGAAAGCTTACGCCCGATCATCGAGGCGATGAAGACATGGGGGAACCATTACCGAAACGAACACGAGTTCTGATTGTTCCAGTCACTGGAGTTGTCGGGAGCCGCTGAGCTCTACTGCCGCTTGGGAAACGAAAAGGCCGGAACCTTTCGGCTCCGACCTTTCACCATGGTGCGAGCGGGGGGAGTTGAACCCCCACGAGCATACACTCACTGCCACCTGAAGACAGCGCGTCTACCATTCCGCCACGCTCGCAAACAATCGACTAATCTACACCTATCGTTCCGATACCGCAATTACGGCGTGTCGCGATGGTTACGGTGTCCGATTCACCCGAATCGGACAGTCTGGGGCGTTCGGATGATGCGTGCATGACTGATTTACCCGAATCGGACACTCGGGTGAGTGGAGGATGCGCTGCGAGTGACCGATTCTGGAGAATCGGACAAATAGACATGCGAATACGCGGCTGTGAACGGGCGTGAATCAAGGCAGCATCAAATCGGTACCGCCGAGAAAACGGTAGCCGCCGTCATCCAGCAATCGGGTTTTCGCAAAATGTAAGCCCAGGAGCGTGGCTTGTACCTCGTCGATGCCGTAAATGACATGCTCCCAGACGGTCTGTCCAGAAGCGTCTTCCAGACGAACGTTTACACTCCAGGCGTCCTCGTCGATTTGCGGTTCGGAAACCGACAACACCCGATCTCCACCCGCGTATTGGAATTGTCGCTGCATGCTCGTCTCCCATCAAATGCGCGTATCTTCGATTGCGGGTTGTTCGCTCTTCGGGTCGGAAGATAGTGTTTGGCTATTTGTCGCATTGGAACTTTTTCCCGCTAGGCAGGCGGCATAGGCTGTGGCTGCCCCGGCCCAGCATACTGCGGCCGCAGCACCGTGTAGGCGTTTGCATTTTTAGTGGGGAATATTCCGGAAGCCTCCGCCTCTGCCGGGTAAGCATATTGTTTGTCGGCTGTGGGCTGGACGGAGAGGCTATGTGCTTCGTGTTCGATTGCTGCGCTGTTCGGCACCTCATCCATGCTGGGAAGCGAAGCTTCATCTGCCATTGCTGTCGCGCTCCCCGATGCAAGTGTCGCACAAGCCAAAAGAGTCGCAATAACACGTAACGTGTTCTTTTTCATATATATGTCCTTTCGTCAAGTTGACGTGACATCAGTCGAGAGTAGAAGCGTGTTCGCAATTGTGATAGAGTGCTGTCACCTGTTAGGGGGACATGTCGCATTAAATATTCAAACGGGTGACATTGCTGTTGTACGGAACCGCATTGCGTGATTTACATGATGACGGAATGTGTCCCCCGGTGAAAGGTGTGAATATGCGACGGAAGCAAAATGCATGCGATTCGAACGGTGGCGTACATGCTGAGCGCGTGACGGCCAACATGCATGACCTTACATATGGCTTGAAAGATTTTTTCCGCGAGGTCTTTCTTGATAAGGATGATATCGACTATGAGCGCCGCTTTGACGTGCGTTCCTTGCCATTGCTGGTTGTAGCGATGGCTGCAGGATGGCTCTATTCTCGTGATGGAAACGGATTCTATGCGTGTGTCAGCGCGATTTTTGCTGTTTCCTATACTGTGTATTTCATCGTCAATCGAGGCGTGTACATCGTGCGCCTGTTCCGTGGGGAAAATATTTTCGGTAAACGGCGTGTGAGATGCATGAAATACCGTGGCACGATACATTCGTCGGTTGCGGGCGGGCTGGCAAAAGCCTTGGAAAAATTCGTTGATAACGATACGCTGTATGCGTATATCGGCGGATATGGTGTTCCGTTGCTGGGCACTGCGACAATGATTGCTTATGATGCGTCGCACTGGTTATGGTTGGCATTAGTTGGGGGAGTCTTGTGCGTTGTATATGCGCTGTATTGGCTGATATATGCATTTGTTGCCGCGCATCGGGCGCTTATCGCAGTGCTTGCGGATCGCGATAGGAGATTGGAACAGGCGGGTTATCGCATGACGGTTATGCGCCGAGATGCAAAATTGGCCAGCAGGACGCATGATACGGTTACCGGTGGTCTGTCGTATATTGCCTTTATTGCGCAGCAGCAGCTGGAGGGTAAAACCTTATCGGACGAGGAACGGGTTGCGTGGAAACATATCGATGATGCGGCTCAACGTACAATGGACAATGTTCATGAAGTTATTGATATTCTTGGACGAGATATCGACCCCGCAAATCCCGTTGGCGGCGAAGGGTTTGATTGCGAATCGCAAGAAATACAGATGCCAGATGTTTCTTCATTGGAGAGAATTATTCGCGAGCATTGTGATGAGGGGGATTCTCGGCTTAAGACGCTCGGGTTTGTTGGAACAAGTGAGATTCAGCTGGATGTTGCGGATGCTGATGATACTGGTGAAAGTGTTTGTGCGGATCTGATTGATGAGTGTACAAGTCTGATTGATGAGTTATACACCAATATTTCTTGTCACGCTGATACGAGTCAGCCATACGCTGTTTTTGTCAGTAGCGAGAACGGATGCCTCCGCATCACGCAGGTAAACGCTATAGCGTGCCCGCGCGATGCGCAGAGCGGCTATAAGAAGAAGGTTTCAGGAAGGGGACTTGCGTTTCATCGGAGGATGCTTGACGCGATGAGCGGGTCGATTACTACTTGTGAAGAGGGTGATACTTGGACGCTGCATGTGGTCATACCGTTGTGAAAACAATAGGTTTTGGCGTAGATATTTGATAATTATTCATGCTGAATCTTTATAAAATATCGCAAGTAATTTGGTGGTTAATGTAATGGAAACTAATGTGGAAAGAATTAACAAATTAGTTGAACATATAGGAATAGTCGACAATGATGTGTTGACGTTGGGCGCGTTGTCTAGCTATTTGACTCAACGATTTGGAGACGAGAAAATTTTATGGCGATGCACGCTTGGTAAAAAAGCTGCGGAATTATGTAGTAATTCGCAAACACGTCCCCAGATATTACTCATGGATATGTCATTATCTGATGCCGATGGCGTGCAGATTTGCCAGGAGATTCGGCGTACTGTTGACGATATGCCGATTTTGGCGATTACTTCTTTTCCGTTGCGCCGATATGCTGCTGCGGTGGCTCAGGCTGGAGTTGCAAGGCATTGTCGCGAAACGAAATTTGCACACTATTGCCGCTGCTCTCGAATGCGTTGTATCTGGACACGTTTATCTGCCGGATGAGTTAGCGGAAACCATGCCGGATCTGCATTTTGAGTTGCCCGTACAGGCGCATCGTAGGATCGTAGCAGAGACTCTTGGCGGGCAGGCCGTGAAACCAGTTTTGTCCGATCGGGAAACGGCGATTATAGCCAGATATGCGCGAGGGCAGACCACACTTCAAGTGGGGGAGTGCTTAGGATTATCGGAGAACACTGTCAAGACTTATACCAAGCGTGCCATGGCGAAGCTTGGGGCGAAAACGCGAGGTCAGGCAATAGCCCTCTGGCTGATGCAAACCATGAGGCATGGTGTGTGATTTAGGCAGCTTTTATCTCTGATAAACGTATATGTGCTGTGACCGATTCTGGAGAAACGGACACATTGGGTGGTGGGTGGCTGGGGTGAAACGGCTAGATGTATGCATGACACGCGCGGAACACATGAAAAAAGGCGCCGACGGGTTTGTTCGTCGGTGCCTTGGAATGCGGAAGTATGGCTCAGCATTCGTTTGGGTGGAAGGCCCAAGTGAAATGCATCATCCGCGGGAACCGTTGGCGTAGAAGCGGGCCAGGGTTTCGTCGCGGAATTCGTCGAAATATCCGCCGTCAATCGACGCGCGAATATCGTCCAGCAGCTTCACGAAGAAATGCTCGTTGTGGATCGTCGCCAATGTGAAACCGTTGAATTCGCGGGCACGCAACGCATGATCCACGTAAGCGCGCGAATAATGCGTGCATGTGTAGCAATCGCAGCCCTCTTCAAGTGGGCCAAAATCATGCTTGAATTGCGCGCGCTTGATGTTGTAACGTCCGCCGCGCGTGAAAATCGCGCCATTTCGGCCGCAACGCGCCGGTGCGACGCAATCGAACGTGTCTCCACCATTCTCGACGCATGCGAAAATATCGTCGACTGCAGCGATGCCGAGCACGTGGCGCGGTCGGCTTTCCGGCATCGCATCGCAAATCCAGGCGCAAGTGTCGCCGATAATGCGCTTTTCAATCGCACCTCCAATACCGACGCCGTCGAAATCCAACGAAGCGATCTGTTCGGCCGCATGCCTGCGCAAATCCTCATAATTCGCGCCCTGTACCACGCCATACAGCGCCTGATACGGCTTGCCGACGCGCTCTTCGGTAAGTCTCTTATGCTCGGCAACGCAACGCTGCGCCCAACGGTAGGTGCGTTCCACGGAACGCTCCTGGTAGCCGCGCGTGTTCATCAGTGTGGTCAGCTCGTCGAACGCGAACATGATGTCGGCGCCGATCTTATGCTGGATTCCCATTGAAATTTCGGCGGAAAAACGGTGCAGTGAGCCGTTGAGCGGCGATTTGAACGTTACACCGTCCTCGTCCACGAACGCGAGACGCTCCTTGCCTTCGGCGATCACGTCGTCTGATTTCATGCCGGTCACATCCATGGCGAGGGTTTTCTTGAAGCCTGCGCCGAGCGAAAGCACTTGGAAACCGCCGGAATCGGTGAAGGTCGGACCGTTCCAGTTCATGAATTTGGCAAGGCCGCCGGCTTCGTCGAGCACTTGTTCGCCGGGGCGTTCATACAGGTGAAACGCGTTGGACAGCAGGCATTGCGCGCCGAGGTCCTTCATGGTTTCGGGCAGAACGGCTTTCATCGCGGCCTGCGTGGCCACGGGCACGAACGCTGGAGTGTGAATATCGCCGTGGGGGGTATGAATGGTGCCGGTGCGACCATATCGTGCGCCGCCTCGTCCCTTGCCGTCCGCCGCGTCGGGAAGGCGGTTTTTCTGTTCGAAATAGAAGGCGTCGCGGCGGCCCGGCTTGCCTGGTTCCGCTCCACGCGGATGTTCGATGAGATTTTCGGACACTGCGGTTGCCGCGTTTTGCGTGTCTTGCGCTGTGCCGGTAGATGATTCGGTAAGGCTTGTCATGCGGAATATTTTATGCGATAGCAGCGATTCTTGAAAGTGCTGCAAAGAATGCGATCGGTGAAATGAAAATAAGGAAGATGTGGAAAGTGCGATGAAGGTGCCGATCGCATTTTGGTGCGATTTTCAGATTCAATGGTGATGTTGAACGTATTTGGCTGCTACTTTCAACAAACATTCAGGAAACTTCCAGAGCGAGTATCTTTACTCATAGATAGCAGTTCGAGCGGCACGATTGCTGATTTGTGAAATGCCGCGAGACGAATAAGGAGCGAAAATGGCTGAAGAGAACGACCAGAACGCCGTGCAGCCGCAGAATGACGAACAACAGACCGTGCCGATGCCGTCGGTTGATGCGGAACAGACGCAAACTTACGCAGGTGAGCCGTATGCTGCAGAGTCGGCTACCGAACCGATTGACGTGCAGGGCGGTATTGAGGATCAGCCGACGGCCGCCATGCCTGTTGCGAACGATGGCGCTTCGGCGGAATCCGCGGCTGCGGCGGGCGATACGCCGGATTATGCTTCCGCGGCGGGCGAACGTACCGTGGTTGGCGGTTCCACGCAGGATGCGCCGGCCCAGCAGTACCGTCCGGCACCGGAATATGGTGCGTACGGTCCCGTGCCGACGCAGCCGGCTGATGGCACCGCAGCCGCGAACGATACTGCGAATGGTGCGCCGAACATGCCCCCGCAGCCGCAATATGGCGCGTACGGGCAGGCTTCCGGACAGCAGCCGCAGCGGCCTCGCAATCCTTTCTTCGGAAATCCGTATGTGGGTGGAAATCAGCAGAACGATCAGCAGAACGCGCAATCGAATAACGGCAATCCATTCATGAAGCCCGCTGCGCAAGGCGGTGCCAACGTGCCGCCAGCAGCGCCGAATACTCCCAATAACGGCAACCCGTTTGGGAATCCGAATAACGGTAATCCGTTCGGTGCCCCGCAGCAGAATGGCGCAGCAACCAAGCCGAAGTCCGCTTCCGGCGTGACCGGGCATGTGATGACCGGCGTGGTGGCGGCCCTCGTCTCCGCGGCATTGTGCCTCGGCGTCGGCTACGCGGCAATCACCAATGGATGGGTGACCGTACCCACCTCCAGCTCACTGACCAGCGTGAAGTCCAACACGTCCGGATCCGGTTCGGCGAAAGCCAAATCCGGCGAGGCCGCGGACTGGAGCGCGGTGGCGAAAGAAGTGTCCGATTCTGTGGTGTCCATTGACGTGGCAACCAGCGACGGCAGCGCCAAAGGCTCCGGTGCAATCATCAGCGACAAAGGCTACATCGTCACCAACAACCATGTGATTTCCGGCGCGAAGCAGATTCAAGTGACGCTCGCCAACGGCACCATCTACTCAGCGCAAATCGTCGGCACCGACACCACCACCGATCTGGCCGTAATCAAACTCGACAATCCGCCGAGCAATCTGAAAGCCGCGGAATTTGCCGATTCCGACAATCTTGCCGTGGGTGAATCCGTGATGGCCATCGGCAATCCGCTCGGCTACGATGACACCGCAACCGTCGGCATCGTTTCCGCGCTCAACCGCCCGGTGACCGTGTCCGATGACAACAACAACGACATCGTCACCAACGCCGTGCAGATTGACGCGGCCGTCAACCCAGGCAATTCCGGCGGTCCGACCTTCAATGCGGCCGGCCAGGTGATTGGCATCAACTCATCCATCGCATCCACCACAACGTCTTCCGGCACCGCCGGATCCATCGGCATCGGCTTCGCCATTCCGTCGAACCTGGTAAAGCGTGTGGCTAACGAGATCATCGACAACGGCACCGTGCAGCACGTGGCGCTCGGCGTCACCATCAAGAGCTCCACGGTTGAGGCGGACGGCGTGACCCGCGGTTGCACGCAGGTGCAGTCCGTGGTCGACAACAGCCCGGCGGCCAAGGCCGGAGTGAAGGCCGGCGACTCCATCGTGGCGTTCAACGGCAAGGCGGTGAACAACAACTATTCGCTGCTCGGCTACGTGCGCGCCTCCGCCATGAACGACAAGGTGACATTGACGGTCGTGCGCGACGGCAACACCATGGAGCTTGACGTGACACTCGACCAGGAGGAATCCCAAACGAACTCCGCCAACAGCCAGAACCAGCGGAACAACGGCAATGATGGCCAGAGCCAGAACGGCAATGGCAACGGTTACGGTAATGACGGCAATGGCAACGGAAATGGACAGAGCGACGGCAACGGCAGCAACGGCTACGGTGACGGTGGCGGCCTGTTCGACCCGTTCGGCCTGTGGTAAAGCGAGATGTTGATGCGGTGCGTGAATTGACGGACGCAAGTTGTTGCGGTGCGCAAGTCAAGACTGTTGGGCTGGCTAAAACGTTTCGCGACATGCGAACGGACGGAAGCCACCCGATAGGCTGACGGCGAAGACGCGGCTGGCACCACGAAATCGCAAGTACAACGAAAACCGCGAAAATCAACAAAAAGCAAGCCAAAAGAAGAATGCAATAAGGGCTGTGTGAGCAATCGCACAGCCCTTATTGCTGTATTGCGGCACAAAAATCGCAAATATTTGCTATGCTGAAAATATCTTTTTACGCCGTGTATCGATGGCTCGCGCGGGCGAGGCGCCGATGGGTTAACAAGGCGTCCGATACGAGCGTAAGGAGATTCTCATGCGTAGAATCATCGATATTTGCTGGCGACTGTGCAAACAGGTTCCGTTACTGCCGATTACCATTCTGTCCGCGATTCCGTTGGCATTGCTGGGGGAGTGGAAGCCGTGGGGCGAGGCTGCGTGGGATTCGTGGATTTCGCAAGTCGGCGTTGACGGGTTGAGTGCGTTCAATCCGGGCGTTGGGCAGTGGATTGTGATCGCGTTGGTTGCGTACACGATTGTGGTGACGGTACGCGGCATGATCGACGATCTGCGGCACGGGCATGTTGGCGTCGATCTGCTGGCGGTCGTCGCGATTGCGTCGACGGTCGCAGTGCAGGAATATTGGGCCGCATGGGCCGTGGTGCTGATGATCTCGTCCGGCGAGGCGATCGAGGAATTCGCGCAGTCAAAGGCCGAAAGCAACCTGACCGCGCTGATCGACGCGGCACCGCGAACCGCGCACGTGGTCGTGCTGCCCGGCATGCGGGGGCATGTGCACGCGTCGGGCAGCGAGCATACGGCCGACGTGACCGCCGACGGATTTCGTACTGTCAGAGTGTCCGATTCTGGAGAAACGGACAACCAAGACGGTGAAAAGCGTGCTTTTGCGTCTGAATCTCCAGAAACGGACACAAAAGGTGCTTCGCAGACGTATGATGCGGCTGGAGAGCGTTTCGAAACGGTCCCCGTTGATCAGGTACAGCTCGGCGACGTGATCCTGGTGTTGCCCGGCGAAACGGTGCCGGTCGACGGTGAGCTGCTGTCGGGCGTGGCCACGTTGGACCTAAGCAACATCAACGGCGAGCCCGTTCCCCGCGAAGTATATGCGGGCGCTCGCGTGATGTCCGGTGCGGTCAATGGCTCCACAACATTGACCATGCGTGCCACGCAACTTGCGCAGGATTCGCAGTATCAGAAGATTCTCGAGCTGGTTTCGTCGGCGCAAGAGTCGCGCCCCGCTGTCGTAAAGACCGCGGATATGCTTGCAGTGCCGTTTACCGTGCTTTCGCTTGCGATTGCTGGGATTGCATGGGCGATTTCCGGATTGCCGCTGCGATTTGCGCAAGTATTGGTGCTTGCTACGCCGTGTCCGCTGTTGATTGCCGCGCCGGTCGCATATGTGGCTGGAACCGGGCGACTTGCCAAAGCGGGAATCCTGATCAAAGCGCAGGATGTGCTGGAAAATCTAGGTCGCGTATCGCATATTTTCTTCGACAAAACCGGCACGCTCACCGTTAAGCAGCCGCAGGTCGTACGTGTAGAGAAGCCGTTTGAGACGAGTTCGCCGTTCAATGAGGACCATATTCTCATGATGGCCAGCGTGGTGGAAGGCTATTCGGTGCACATTCTGTCGAAAGGCATCGCGGCGGCCGGACGCAAGGCTATGGATGATTTGTATGCGCGGTATGCGGCGGGGCAGAGGCTGTGCGTCGAGCGCGATTTGCCGGGGCACGGGCGCGACTATCCGGTGGTGAAGAACATTGTAGAGGAGTCCGGCAAGGGTATATCCGGCGAAGTGAACGGGCATCAGGTGCGCGTGGGGCGGTTCGCATACGTGACGGCTGACGAATCCGGATTCACGCCGGTGCTGCATATGCCGGATGCGACGTATTACGTGTCCGATTCTGCCGAATCGGACAAACGGGAGACTCAGAATGCGCTGCGGATGTCCGATTCACCAAAAACGGACATCCAGAGGGCTAAAACGTGTGTTTACTTGTCCGATTCTCCAGAATCGGACACTATGGGAGTGAGGAACGGGGTGCCTGACGATGCGCAGCCTGCAGCCGCGCCCTCTACTTCCGCGTCCGTCGCAACCCAATCCGCCGCTCGCAAGCCTGAAACCGCAAACTCGCTGTTTGCCCCGCTCGCTCCTGACGAAATGGCTGCATACGTGGCGATTGACGGCCGTCTTGCCGCCCGCATCGTACTTCGTGACGTGCCTCGCGAGAATGCGAAGCGTTCTTTGGCTCGCCTGCACGAGTTGGGTGTCAAGGAACTGTCCATGCTTACCGGCGACAAGGCTGCGTCCGCCCGCATCATCGCAAACGAAGTCGGTATCGACGACGTGCAGTCCGAACTGTTCCCTGAAGACAAGGTTGCCGCCGTCAAGAGCGCCACTGAATCCAAGCACCAGAAGCTGTCGTTGTGGAATCGCATCAAGCAACGCGTAACCGGCGAATCCAAGAATCGTCAAATCACCATGATGGTCGGTGACGGCGTCAACGACGCCCCCGTACTTGCGGTTGCCGATATCGGCATGGCCATGACCGACGGCACGTCCACCGCGGCTTCCGAATCTGCGCAAGTGGTCATCATGAATGACGACATCGCGTCCGTTCCGCGGGCCATCGCCATCGCGCGCCGCACGAAAAAGGTGATGTTGCAGGCGGTGCTGATCGGCCTCGGCCTTGCGATTATCGGCATGATCGCGGCCGCGTTCAATCTGATTCCCGTGGTTGTCGGCGCGTTCATGCAGGAAGCGATTGATGTTGTCAGCATTCTGTGGGCGCTCACCGTGCTTTTCGACCGTGGCGAATCAGCCTGATTGCGCCTCGAAACCCCGTATCTCGCCTATATATGGCAGATTTGGAGGTCTGTCAGCAAGTATTTCGCTTATATATGGCAGGGCCATATGAGAAAACCGGACTTAGGGGGCGAGAATACACCCTCTAAGTCCGGTTTCTCAAAACAGCTCTGCCATACATAAGGCATATATAAGGCAGAATCGGAAGTTTTGGGATTGTTTACAGCGAGCTCGGGGAGATTTCTCCAGCGATCGATGTGTGCATCCACTTGCCGAAGTCGGCTCCGGTCACGCCTTGAGACAGCAGGAACATGATTTTCGCATACGTGGCTTCCAGCGTCATATCGCCAGATCCAATTGCGCCGGCGCGTGCGATCGCATCGCCCGTCTCGTAATGGCCGAGCAGTACTTCCGCCTGCTGGCACTGCGATGCAATCACAACGGGAACGCCATCATGCAGCACGTCGGCAATCACGTCAGTCAGTCCAGGCTCGTCGCTTGGCACATTGCCGACGCCGTACGCACGCAACAAAACCGCTTCCGGCCGCGGCGTAAGCATCGCTTCCAACCGTGCCGCGGAAATGCCGGGTGCCATATCGATCACCGCAACATCATGGCGAGAGTAAGGCTGAGGCGACGTCCAACCGCAGCCAACCGCAGCGGAATCGTCCGCATACCAATGCCATGGCGTGCCAGTGCGTGCCAGCGGGCCGACGGAAGGCGCCGAAAAACCTTCAAATGCCCAGCTCGACGACTTGCTCACACGATTGCCCGCAAACAGGTGATGTCCAAAAAACAGTCCCACACCGTGGAATCGTCCGCTCATCGCGGCATTCAGCGCGCCCGTGACATTCGCAGTGGCGTCCGACTCGATCTTGCCAAGCGGATGCTGTGAACCCGTGAAAATCACCGGCTTGCCAAAATCAGCCAACGCATACGCAAGCGCGGCGCTCGAATAGCTCATCGTATCGGTGCCATGCAACACCACGAACGCGTCGGCATCATCGCGGTGCGCACGCAAATCGTCGACCATCGTCTGCCAATTGTCGGGAGTCGCATTCGACGAGTCGATAAGAGGATCAAGCTCGGTGAACGTGAACAGGCTCGCGTCCATGTGCGCGTCCTCCAGCAGACGGAACAGCCATCCGCGAGTGTCGGCGCCCGGAATCAGGCCGTTCGGCGAGTCAATCATGCCGATAGTGCCGCCGGTATATGTGATGTGAATGCGCATTGCCACCTTCTTACGATTGCCTGGTACTTAATAAGTACTTGCTTGCGATTGCGGGATGGACGAATTCCGATATTTCGGATTCCTACATCCCGCGATTCTGCGACTACTTGCGATTGTACGTGCATCTGCCGCGCTCATCGCGTACGATTAATGCAGCCACACGTTGGATTCATCTGGATTCAGCGCAAACACCAACGCCAGTGCGCACAAGGCGAAGAAGTCGTAAGAAAGTGCATAAGCACCCCTGTCGCAAATGCAGGGAATGCATTAGGCTAGAGCGCGTGACTGAAACTCATGAACTTCGTATTGCTGTAATCGGCGCCGGCCCTGCAGGCGTCTACTCCTCTGACATTTTCCTGCGCCAGTTGAAGAAGCTCGGCGAGGAGCTCGGCCTCGGCACTGCCGCCCGAATCGACCTGTTCGAAAAGCTGCCGGTGCCGTTCGGTCTGGTGCGCTACGGCGTGGCCCCCGATCATCCGTCCATCAAATTCATCGCGTCGGCACTCGAAAAGACGCTCGACAATCCGGACATCCACCTGTACTGCGACGTGGAATTCGGCAAGGACGTGAC
>ENA-OQAB01000339-OQAB01000339.1-human-gut-metagenome-genome-assembly--contig:-NODE-339-length-27062-cov-3.761166_pt1 | contig 27062 bp, 30 predicted proteins | sample MGYA00242490_ERZ504517 | MGnify/ENA primary metagenome ERZ504517 (study PRJEB26092, sample SAMD00036298) | human gut metagenome | host: Homo sapiens | study: EMG produced TPA metagenomics assembly of...
AAGACGAGGCGGTCGCCGAAATGGTCGGCCAGTTTTTCGTAGACCGGTTCCTGCTCATAGGAAAGGCCCATCATGGGGTCCGTAAAGGTGGTGAAGATTATTTTTTCCATGGTATCACCGATAGGAGCTGTCGATAAATTGGCCATTAGTCGACCAAGTTTTTATATCATCGAACTTGATGTAGATGTTTTCCGGCAAAATGCCGAGGACGTCCTGGAAGGCAGCGGTCATCTCGGTAGCGAAGACACCGAAGCCGGCGTGATCCGGGCGGCCGAAGAGGGAGGCTTCGATGTAGGCGATTTTCCAGGTGTCCTTGCCGCGAAGGTAGAGGCGGCACTTATCTTCAATTCCGAAGAGAAGATAGTTTTCGTTCAGACCGGGAATGGCTTCGATGGCTTTTCCCAGGCGGGATTTGATTTCTATTTCTTGGTCATGACTGACCGGTACGTTTACTTTGGCCATGACAAAAGGCATTAGGCAGCCCTCCATTCTTGTAATTGAGCTAAAATCTTGTCGGCTACTTCCTGATGCTTCATCTGGTACGTGTGGCCTGTCTTTTCGATGAAGATCAGTTTATTGTCTGCAGCTGTCGCCATGTGGTTATTGAGGTTTCTTAAAAAGTCAGACGGGTCGCCGTCGGTGAAGTTATCATACGTGCCTACCAGGAGGGCTCCCGTATGGGACAGGGCCGAGGCCTGCGAAAAATCCCCGTCTTTTGCGGTGTGGACGTTGTTGAGCAGGCCGGAAAACTGCCAGTCCCAGGCCGTGTTGGCAATGCAGGTTACCCAGCCCATGAAGGGGAAGGGCAGCATTTTGTCGCCGTCTCCGTGTTCGACTTGTGCTTTAATCAGCTCTTTTTCCCGGTTGGTGACGCCGGACATCATGTAGGTCAGGTTAGCCGGCGACAGGAGGAAGAAGTGTTCTACCCGTTTATCGTGATTTCGTGACAGGTAGTAAATGACTTTATTGGCGCCGAGGGAGTGGCCGCCGAGGATGATGTGCTTGTAGCCTTCTTGTTGGGCAAAGGTGATGTAAGCGTCGAGGTCGTCGTCGGTATAAGAAAAGCGTTCATTCCACGAGCCAATCGTTTCCTTCTTGCCGGTACGGATATTGACCGTCGGGATTTCACTGAAGGCGTTGTTGGTCTGGGCGTAGATGAAGTCGATGTCGCTGCCGTTCAAGGTGTCGCCGATGTTATAATAAAAAGGGTTGGAATAAAAATTGCCGTGGATGCCGGTGATGGCAATCATGACGGTATCGGATGTACGTTCTTTTTGGCTGCGGAAGAGAACGCCGTTTAAGACGACGCCGCGCTTGGTCGGCACGTTCAGTTGAAACATCATGCCTTATCATTCCTTTCTGAAAATGCATTTATGGGACGGAGACGAATAACAGCCGTTACAGGATACACAGGCAGAGACGGTCGTTTCGCCGCTTTTGAGTTTGTTCGGAAGATCCGGTTCTCGCAAAAGGGGGCGGGAGAGGGCAATCATTTCGATCTGGTTTTGTTCAAAACCTCTTCCATCGTATCGAGGCTTCTCAACCCGCCGACGAGGATGACCGGTACGTCGGTGGCTTCTGCCAGCTTGGCCGCAAAGGGGGCGAAGTAGGCTTCGTTTTGATGGGGACGGATGCCGGGAACGGACGTGCCGTTGCCGCTGACTTCGATGGAATCGAGGCCGGCTTGACAGAGGTGCAGGGACATATCGAGGCTTTGGGCTGCGTCTAAGCCGCCGGCCATGAAGTCGTTGCTGTTGATCTTGGCCGTGATATGGAGGGCCGGGGCCTTTTCCCGGATGCCCTTTATGATTTCTGTGACCAGTCTCGTCCGGTTCTCCGTGCTGCCGCCGTATTCGTCTGTCCGGTGGTTGACCAAGGGCGATACCAAGCGGCTCAAAAAGAAGAAGTGGGCGACGTGGATCTGGACGCCGTCAAAGCCTGCTTTTTCAGCACGAAGGGCAGCGTCGATGAATTGATCTCGCACTAAGTGGAGTTCTTCCGTCGTCATATCGTCGGGTTCTACTTGCTCAAAGCTGTTTCCGACGGGACGGTAGTAGGCGCCGAGGGCGAGCTGGGTGATGACCGGGATTCCTTGGGAGTGGATGATATGGGTCAACTTTTTGTACTGCGGAATGAGGGCGTCGTCAGAAAGGCGCATCATGCCGCCGAAGTAATAGTCGTTGGCAGCTACGCTGGTAAAGCCGGTGATGATGGTGCCGACGCCGCCTTTGGCAATTTCATCGTAGATGCTGTAGGCTTCTTCGGTGACGCTGCCGTCGCGGTTGGCAATGCCTTCCCAGGTCGCCGACCGTACCAGACGGTTGTTGGCTTTCAGGTTTTTTAAGGTTATGTTGTCGAAGAGGTGCTTCATGATTTTTCACTCCTATCAGATTGTCGGATTAGATTGATTTTTTGTTCTGCCTACATTATAATTAGAAACGTAGAAAAAACAAGAAGAGAGATTTTTCTTCGTAACTATAAAAATATAGTAAAGGTGATTTTATGGGAAATAAACCGCTTCCGAAAGAACAAAACATCTATGAAACAGACTGCCCGATTCTCTATGCCATGGAGATTATCGGTCAGAAATGGAAACTGCCGATTTTATGGTATATGGCCGATGCCGAGAACCAGACCCTGCGCTATGGGGAACTGGAACGAAAAGTCGTGGGCATTACGCCGACGATGCTGACCAAGTGCCTGAGGGAATTGGAACACGATAAGCTGGTGAAACGAAAACAGTACAGTACGATTCCGCCGACCGTCGAGTATTCTCTGAGCGAACGGGGAAGGAGCCTGATTCCGGCCCTGCAGTCGGTCTATGAATGGGCCGAGTCACAGTTGGATTCGAGCCGCAAATAGGCGCGCTGTCAAAAATTCAGTTGCCGGCTCCTTTTGTCCTTATTGATAAAAAATAGGACAACTAAGGGAGCTGAAAGCGGGGCGGAGAGGCGGCGAAACGCAGAAAATGGCGGAACTGCCTAATTTCTCCCAATCTATTGCAAAGTTTGACACTCCCGCGGTATAATGTATAATTGATATGATATAACAGTGTAAATTGCAGATTTTGTAAATTGGAGGTCTCGGATAGGTGTTAAATAAACTCATACAAAGACTGCTCGGAAATAATACGGAGCATGAACTGAAGAAGATGTGGCCCATCGTTCGCCGCATCAATGATCTGGAGCCGAAATTAGCCGGATTGAGCGATTCGTCGCTGCAAGAGAAGACCTTTGAATTCAAAAATCGTTTGGCTGCCGGTGAAACGCTGGATGATATCCTGCCCGAAGCCTTTGCCGTCGTTCGTGAAGCATCCCGTCGGGTAACGGGGATGCGTCATTTTGACGTCCAAATCCTGGGCGGTATCGTCCTTCATCGCGGGGATATCGCCGAAATGCGTACCGGTGAAGGGAAGACCTTGGTTGCGTCCCTTCCGGTATACCTCAATGCCTTGACCGGTAAGGGCGTTCACGTCGTCACCGTCAATGACTACCTGGCTACTCGTGACAGTGAAGACATGGGCCGCATCTATAAGTTCCTCGGCCTGTCCGTCGGCCTCATCGTCCACGATCTCACGTATGAACAGCGCCGCCGGGCTTATAACGCCGACGTCACCTATGGGACGAACAACGAATTCGGGTTCGACTACCTGCGTGACAACATGGTCATCAGTGCCGACCAGATGGTACAGCGTCCCCTCAATTACTGTATCGTCGACGAAGTGGACTCGATCCTCATCGACGAAGCGCGGACGCCGCTCATCATTTCCGGCCCCGGTGAAAAGTCGACGGAGTTGTACAGCACCCTGGCTGCCATCGTCAAGCACTTCGACAAAGAAGACTACACGATGGATGAAAAGCAAAAGACCATTGCGCCGACCGATTCCGGTGTCGCCAAGGTCGAAAAGATGCTGGGCATCAGCAACATGTTCGACAACGAACACCTTGATTTGAACCACTTGGTCATCCAGGCCTTGCGGGCTCGCTTCATGATGCACCGCGACAAGGACTACGTCGTCAAGAACGGAGAAATCGTCATCGTCGACGAATTTACGGGCCGCCTCATGTTCGGCCGCCGTTACAGCGATGGCCTCCATCAGTCCATCGAAGCCAAGGAAGCCGTCAAGGTCCAGGGCGAAAGCAAGACTTTGGCTACGATTACCTTCCAGAACTACTTCCGTATGTACGACAAGCTGGCCGGCATGACCGGTACGGCCAAGACGGAAGAAGACGAATTCAATAAGATTTATAAGCTCGACGTCTACGTCATTCCGACGAATAAACCGGCTATCCGTAAGGACTTGCCCGACGTCATCTACAAGACGAAAAACGCCAAGTACCGCGCCGTCGTGCGGGAAGTCAAGAAGCGCCACGCTACGGGCCAGCCGATCTTGGTCGGTACGACGTCGATCAATCAGTCGGAAATCTTAAGTCAGCTCCTCAATAAGGAAAACATCGTTCACAACGTGCTGAACGCCAAATACCATGAAAAAGAAGCGGAAATCATCAAGAATGCCGGTCAGCGCGACATGGTCACCATTGCCACCAACATGGCCGGCCGCGGCACGGATATCAAGCTCGGCGAAGGCGTTGCTGACCTGGGCGGTCTCATGATCATCGGTACGGAACGCCACGAAAGCCGCCGTATCGACAATCAGCTGCGCGGTCGTGCTGCCCGTCAGGGCGACCCGGGGACGACGCAGTTCTTCCTGTCTCTCGAAGATGACTTGATGCGCATCTTCGGTTCGGAAAACATTTCCCGCTTCATGGATAAGCTGGGCATGGATGAAGACGAACCGATTACGGCCAACATGATCACCCGGTCCATTGAAAAGGCCCAGAAGAAAGTCGAAAGCCACAACTTTGAAATCCGTAAATACGTCCTTGAATACGACGACGTCATGAACCAGCAGCGTGAAGTCCTCTACAACCAGCGCCGCCAGGTCCTGACGGCCGACGACTTAAAGGATACGATCATGGGCATGGTCGACGACATCATCTTGTCCGAACTCGACAAGTATGCCGACGAAAAACTGTATCCGGAAGAATGGGATTTTGCCGGCCTCTTGGCCCAGATGCAGCAGTACTTCGTACCGAAGCACGCCGTAACCGTCGAAGAACTGGAAAACATGAGCCGTATCGAAGTTCAGGAAAAACTGAAACAGATCGCTGTCGATCTCTATAACGAACGGTTCAACGAATTTGGCGAAGAAACCATGAAGGAATTGGAAAAGCCGTCATGCTCCGCGTCGTCGACAGCAAGTGGATGGATCATCTGGACGCCATGGATGCCCTCAAAGAAGGGATCAACCTCCGCGCCTACGGCCAGAAGAACCCCTTGGTCGAATACAAATTCGAAGCCTACGAAATGTTCTCGGAAATGGTGGAATCGATCAAACGGACGGTCATCACCTTCCTGTACCACATTCAGGTTACGTACAGCAAGCCCGTTCCGCAGGCCGAAGACCATCTGCAGGGGGCTCATGAAGTCCACGAAGAAAGCAAGCCCGTCAGTGCCGAAGACATTCAGCATGACGAAGAACAAGAAAATAACCCTCAGTCCTTTAGTAGAATGGCTGATAAACGATATTTAACTGAAAAGTTGGTGATTAATTGTGTTATTAGACGAAATGCGTAAACCGCTGGAAGATTTAAAACAAAGAATACAAGAAATCGGGGATTCACTTTAACTTACCTCGGAAAAAAAGAACGTATCATGGATTTAGATATCCAGATGAGCGACCCCTCATTCTGGAACGACCCGGACAAGGCTAAGCAGATTTCCCAGGAAGCGACGCTGCTCAAGACGGAAGTCGAAGGCCACGAAACGCTGGTCCGCAAAGCCGATGACCTCCATCGACTATCTCGACATGGCCATGGAAGACGGCGACGCCTCCTTTGCCGCCGACATCGAAAAACAGTACAACGACCTTCTGCGGGACATTGAAAAAGCGGGAAGTCCTCTTTGCTCTTATCCGGCGAGTACGACAACTGCAACGCCCTCATCACCTTCCACGCCGGTGCCGGCGGAACGGAAGCCCAAGACTGGGCGCAGATGCTGATCCGCATGTATACTCGCTGGGCCGAACGGAACGGTTATAAATTGACCGTCCTCGACATGCAGCCCGGCGACGAAGCGGGCATCAAGAGCGCGGCTTTCCGCGTCGAAGGCGACTATGCCTACGGCTATTTGAAATCGGAAAAAGGCGTCCACCGCCTGGTCCGCATTTCTCCTTTTGACGCTGCAGCCCGCCGCCATACGTCCTTTACGGCTGTCGATGTCATGCCGGAACTTCCTGACGATGTCGAAGTCGAAATCAATATGGACGACGTCCGCGTCGATTATTTCCGCGCCTCCGGTGCCGGCGGTCAGCACGTCAACAAGACGAGTTCTGCCGTTCGCATGACCCACATTCCGACGGGCATCGTCGTCCAGTGTCAGAATGAACGGTCTCAGCTCCAGAATAAGGAAATGTGCCTGAAATATCTGCGGGCCAAACTCTTTGAACTGGAACAGGAAAAGCAGGAAAAACTGAAAGCCGAAATCGGCGGCGTCCACCAGGCTATCGAATGGGGGAGCCAGATTCGTTCCTACGTATTCCACCCCTACAACCTGGTCAAGGATCATCGGACCAACGTCGAAACGGGGAACATCCAAGCCGTCATGGACGGTGACCTCGATATCTTTATCGAAGGCTACTTACAACAGGCGAAGGAACAGAAGTTATCGAAGCAGGAGCTTTAAATGAAGAAATGGATCATTGTCTGTGTCCTGGCTGCGGTCTTTTTGGTCGGCGCCAATTCGTTTGCGCCGCAACTGGCCGAGGTCGGTCTGTCACAGGCCTTGTCTGCTAAATTTAATTTGCAAAACGATGATGTCCGCGTCCAAGCATCGCCGGGAGCTAAGATTTTTCTCGGCGATATCGACGCGGTTACCGTTCATGCTACGAATTTTATGGCCGGCGATTTGAAGTTCGCTAATTTTGACAGTAACCTCTATGGGGTCCACTTCCAGCCCTTGCAGGCCCTGGTGTATCAGGAACTGCGGGTGACCCGCGTCGAAAGCGGGGATATGGCGGCGTCCATTCGCCGGGAAGACCTGGAGGACTACTTGGTCAAGAAAATCGATGGCCTGACCGACCCGAGCGTCTCTTTTGAAGGCGATTCGGTTCGCGTTCAGGGCAAGGTGAAGCTCGGCGGCCTGGTATCGGCCCGGGCTGACGTCCGCGGCCATTTTGGCATGAAGGGTACGAAACTCATGTTCATCCCCGAGACGGTCACCGTCGAAGGGTTGGGTATGCAGGTCAGCACGACGAAGCTGGCCAGCGCAGAGATTTACGATTTTACGGATTTCCCCTTGGGAATCCAGCCTGATCGCGTCGTCCTCCACGACGGTCTGTTGACCATTCACGGCCAGGTGAGCAATTCATAGATAAGGTGAAGAGAATGACAAACATAAATAAACGCAGTATGCGGATGATGATGCTGATCGTGTTCATCGGTCTCATCACGGCGATCGGCCTGTGCATACAGCGCAATGCCGTAGAAAAACAGTCGACGACAATTGAACAGGCGATGGACTTCGATGCCGTCGTCTTGATGGCCCGCAACGACGGCTACGATTTGGATACGGCCCTTCAAATGGCCCGCGATGCCGGCGTTACGAGTTTTACCATTTATGATACGACGCTCAACAAGCTGACCCAGCGCGGGGAACTGTCGCTGGTTACGAAATTGGGGGCCGATCTCTATTATCCCCAGTTCGGCATTACTGATAAGTCCTATGACTACTATCTCATCGGCAAGCCTCAGGGCGAAGAGGACCTCTACTTCGATGAAGTCGTGTCCGACCTCAGCACGCGTCTTGGCAGCGATAAGGTCAAAGTCATGTCCAACGGCAGCTACCGCATTGCCGGCATCAAGGGCGTCATGCCCGGTCTCGGCGACGTCAACTTGGGCATCCTGAGCGCCGATGCCAAAATCATCAGCGATCACGGCTTCTACGTCATCCTGCGGCCGACGAATTACAGCAACCCGACGAAGGCCGACGTCGACCATTTCTTTGCAAGAGCCGATAAGATTCAAGACGTATCGGGAATCATGTTCGTCGGAAAAGAAGTGTTGGGCTATACGCCGGTCGCCGGCGAACGAAAGGATATGCTCGACTATACGGCGGACAATTTGAACCGCCGCGACATCCCGTTCTATATGATCGAGTCCGTCGATCAGCTCCAGTACAACCGGCAGGACGGCATGTACGATCTGTCGGGCCTCGTTCATTACCGGACGGCCCGAGTCTATGCTATGGCCAAGGAAGAACTGGAAAAGATTACGCCCGAAGAAGCGGCTATGCGCTTTTACATCAGCGACCTTGAACGAAACGTCCGGGTCAATCTCTATCCCTTGTATAAGAAGCCCCTTCACGGCATGAACCTGACCCAGACCAACTTGTCCTATATCAAGACCGTATCGGATAAGCTGACCGAACGGGGTTATACCCTCGGCCGGGCTTCGGTCATGGAAGCGTACTATCCGAACCGCCTGTTCTTGGCTATCGTGGCAGCGGCAGCGGCCTGCGGATTCGTCTTCGTCCTCAACCTGCTCGTTCCGTTGAAGGACCGGCAGAATTATATTCTCATGGCCCTCGGTATCGTCGTCGCCGTCATCGGTGGCCGTCGTTGCCAAGGGGGCCTTGTTCCTCCAGACCTGGGCCATCGGCTGTGCTGCCGCAGCGCCGACAGCGGCCATTCTCTTGTCCCTCGATTACTGGAAACAAAAGAAGCTTACGAAGAAACTCGGCTACGGCCGGGTCATCCGTGACGGCACGCTGGGCCTTTTCTTTGCCGTAGCCGTCTCCATGATCGGCGGTCTCTATATCGCCGCCATGCTGGGCAATATCCGCTTCTTCATGGAATTTGATTTCTACCGCGGCGTCAAGCTGACCTTCATCCTGCCGCTCCTTCTGGTGGCTATCGGCTATTTGCGCCGGTTCCCCCTCATGGGGCAGACCATTGCGTCGCCGGCAGATCTTAAGGTCTTTGCCAAGGATTTCCTCAACATCCCCATTAAGATGGGGACCATCTTGATCCTCGGCGTCATCGCCGTAGTCGGCATCATCTTTGTCGGCCGCAGCGGCCATACGTCGGGTGTTCCCGTACCGGGAATCGAAGTCGCTATGCGCCGCTTCTTAGAAAACGTCATGTACGCTCGTCCCCGGGAAAAGGAATTTCTCGTCGGCCATCCGAGCTTTTATCTCATGGTAGCTGCCTTGTACCGTAAATGGCCGCAGCTGCTGCACTTCTTCCTGGTCATCGCCGCCACTATCGGTGTCGGCTCCATGGTGGAAACCTTTGCCCATATCCGGACGCCTTTCCTCATGTCCTTTATCCGCGGCATCAACGGCTGGGTAACGGGGATGGTCGTCGGCATCGCCCTGATCATCGCCATTGCCATCGTCCGTTACGTCACGACGTGGCTGGGAAAGCAGGTGGAAAACCGTGACTAGGGTCGTTATTTCCGGCTATTACGGCTTTGCCAATGCCGGCGACGAGGCCATGTTGGCGGCCATCGTCGGCTCGTTAAAAGACATCATTCCCGACGTGGATATTACGGTCATTACCGGAAACTGCCGAATGACTCGGGAAAATCATAAGGTACAGGCTGTTCATCGCCTGAATTTCTTTGCTATCGCAGCGGCCATTCGCCGCTGTGATATTCTTATAAGCGGCGGCGGAAGCCTGCTCCAAGACGTGACCAGCGCCCGCAGCCTCCACTACTACCTGTGGATCATGAAAATCGCCTTGTTCTTTAAAAAGCCGGTCATGCTTTATGCCCAGGGCATCGGTCCCGTCCGCGGCATCAAGGCCCGGAAGGCCGTGCAGAAGGTCCTGCAGCAGGTCGCCGTCATCGGCGTCCGCGACCGGGAATCGAAGGCGGAACTTTCTGACATGGGCGTAACCCGTCCGCCCATCCATGTGACGGCTGACGCCGTCTTGTCCATGCATCCCGTCGATAAGGCCATCGGCCGTCAGATTTTGGAACGGCATGGATTTACGGGAAGCCGACGGACAGTCGGTATTGCCGTTCGCAACTGGCAGGGCCATCAGGCCTATAAGGACGCCATTGCCGAGGCGGCCGACCGACTGCAGCAGCAAGAAGACGTGGACATCATCTTCATTCCCATGCAGCATCCGGAAGACGTCGACGCCGGCCGCGATATTGCCGACCGTATGAAAAAGGCGGCCATCGTCCTCGACGACCGTTATTCGACGGTCGAATTCATGTCCCTCATGGGCTGCATGGATGCGGTCATCGCCAACCGGCTCCACGCCCTCATCTTTTCGGCCCTCATGGAAACGCCGGCGACGGCCATTCCTATGATCCGAAAATCGACAGCTTCATCCATCTCATCGGCGATCGGGTCTGCGGGACGACGGAATCGGTGACGGCAGAAGCCTTAGCCTCCCGCGTCAGTCAGCAACTGGCCCAAGGGGGATTGGCACCGGCCATCAAGGCCCGCCTCAACCATCTGCGCCGCCAGTCCCTGCGAAATGCCTACTTGGCCCTGCGCATTTTAGAAGGGCGGGACGGCGTCCGCAAACGACTCGAACAGCATCGGAGGTCTCTATGATTGAATTTAAAAATGTATCCAAGGTCTACGACAATGGTTCCGTTGCCCTCGACCAGGTATCCCTTCAGATCGGTAAGGGCGAATTCGTCTTCGTCGTCGGCGCCAGCGGTGCCGGCAAGTCGACGCTGATCCGCCTCTTGTCTCATGAAGAACTGCCGACGAAAGGGTCTGTCTTCGTGAACGATATCGAAGTCAACCGCCTGGCCAAGAAGAGCGTGCCGTACCTGCGCCGTAAAATGGGCATCGTCTTCCAGGACTTCCGCCTCCTGCCGAATAAGACGGCTCAGGAAAATGTGGCCTTTGCCATGGAAGTCATCGAAGCACCGCGCCGCGTCATTCGCCGCCGGGTCCGCGAAGTCCTCGATCTGGTCGGCCTCATCGGCAAAGCCGACGCCCTGCCGAAAAAACCTCAGCGGCGGGGAACAGCAGCGCGTAGCCATTGCCAGAGCCATCGTCAATCGGCCGCTTTTGCTCATTGCCGACGAACCGACAGGGAACCTCGATCCCGATACGTCCGAGGATATTATGGAAGTCTTTAAGAAAATCAACCACATGGGAACGACGGTCCTCATGGTAACCCATGACAAGACCTTAGTCGACATGATGAATAAACGCGTCATCGAATTGGATGACGGCAAGGTCGTCCGTGACGAACAGCGAGGAGGATACGACGATGAAAATTAGAACCATGCACTACTACACCGTCGCTGCCTTCCAATCTTTTTGGCGCAACCGCTTCATGTCGGTGGCCTCTATTGCAACGGTCGCCATATCCTTGTTCATCTTGGGCATCTTCATGACCCTCGTGGCCAATCTCGACTATTTTGCTGAAAATCTCGAAAGCCAGGTTGAAATCACGGTCTACTTGAAAGACGGTGCCACCCAGGCTGACATCGACAGCGTCGCCCGCCGCCTTCAGGCCCTGCCCGACGTCAAGTCGGTCACCTTTACCGATAAGAATCAGGCCATGGATATCTTAAAGGAACGCATGAAGGACCAACCGGGTATCCTCGACGCCCTGGAAGGGAAGAACCCCTTGCCGAGCTCTTATGAAGTGACCTTTACCCAGCCGGAAGCCGTCCGGCGTACGGCAGATATCGTCGCCGATTACCCCGAAGTCGAAGGGACCCATTATGGTCAGGAAATCATTGAACAGCTCTTTAAGATTACGACCATCATCCGTTGGGGCGGCATTGCCCTCATCGTCTTCTTGACCCTGGCCATGTTGTTCATCATTTCCAATACGATCCGCCTGACCGTCTTTGCCCGGCGTAAAGAAATCGCCATCATGAAATACGTCGGGGCGACGAACTGGTTCATCCGCTGGCCCTTCCTCTTAGAAGGCCTGTTCCTGGGCTTTATCGGCGGCGTCATTGCCGACATCGCCCTTTATCAGTTCTACGACTTTGCCGTCGCGTCGATCCATGAGTCCCTGGCCTTCTTACCGATGGTCAGCGTCTTTCCCTTTATGTACCGCACGGCAGGCGTCCTCTTGATCATCAGCATGGTCATCGGGGCCATTGGCAGTACCATTTCTCTGAAACGTTATATGAAGGTGTAATATGTTTAAAAAATACGTTATCCCGGTTGTCGTTGCCGCCTTATTGACGCCTAACTTCGCCGTCCTGGCCGAAGATGAAGACTTACAGAATCAGCTGTCGGACGTCCAGAACCGGATGGCGCAGGAAAGCGAGAAGAAGGCCCAGGCCGAAGCCGTCATCGGCAGTGTCAATGACAAGCTGTACGCCATCCAGCAGCAGCTCGAAGCAGCTCAGCGCGACTACCAGGCCGTAGCCAATGAATTGAAGGCGACGGAAGAAAAAATTGCCGCCACCCAGGCTGAACTGGAAAAGACGAGGGCCCGGCTCAAGGTTCGGGAAGGGGTCTTCACCAAGCGCGTCCGCGACATCTATATGCACGGCCAATTGAGCTATCTCGACGTCGTCCTCGGGGCCAAGGATTTCAGCGATTTCTCGAACCGCCTGGAATTACTGCGCCGCATCATCGACGCCGATATCACCTTGATTTCGGATATTCGTAAAGAACGGGCGGCCATCGAAACGGCCAAACAGGAACTGGAAACCCAGCGTGCCCGCCAGGCCCAGCTCCGCGACCAGGCAGCGGCCAAGCGCGATGAAATCGAAAGCCGCCGCAAGGAACAGCAGGCCATCCTCTATCAGGCTCAGAACGATAAAGCCGTGGCCGAACAGGCTTATAACGAATACCAGCAGTCGTCTCAGGCCATTGCCGAAATGCTGCGCCAGCGGGCAGCCGACCGGGCCGCTCAGGCAGCGGCAGCGGCGGCACAGGCCTCGTCCGGCGGCGGTGGCGGCAGTGACTATTACCAGCCGGTCAGCGGCTCAGGCGCCATGATTTGGCCGGTCAACGGTGTTGTCACCTCGCCCTACGGTTATCGGACCCATCCGATCTTCGGGACGACGATCTATCACAGCGGCATCGATATCGGCGTCGACTACGGGACGCCCGTCCACGCAGCCGACGGCGGTGTCGTCGTCGAAGCCGGCTGGATCAGCGGCTACGGCTATGCCGTCATCATCGACCACGGCAACGGCTTATCGACCCTTTACGGCCACAATCAGGAACTGGCCGTCTCCGAAGGTCAGTCCGTTTCCCAGGGCCAGGTCATTGCCTACGCCGGTTCGACGGGCAACTCGACGGGTCCTCACGTCCACTTTGAAGTTCGTGCCAACGGCGATCCCGTCGACCCGTCGGCTTATTTGTAAGTGTTTTCACGGCAGCTTTGCCCCTTTCTCGCGGCCTTGATTTCCATAGAAGGAGATACCCATGAATAAACAAACTATACGCCGGGCTTGGGAAGCCATTCGCCGGCCCTGGCCTTCTTTTGCAGCGGTATGATCGTCATGATCCTGGCCGTCTTCGGCATGTTTTGGTACTATACGGGCCGAGCGACTGCCATGTTTGAATTTTTCCGCACCTTGGAAATCATCGAAAGCCATTATGCAGAAAATGTCGACCGCAGCGCCCTCTTTGACGGGGCTTTGAACGGCATGTCAGCACCTTGGGGGACAAGCATTCGGTCTACCTCGGCGGCGAGTTGTATAAGGACTTTTCGGCCCAGATGAGCGGTACCTACGCCGGTATCGGCGTCTACATCGGCTCCACCGATGACGGCGTCCTCATTGCCGGTGTCATGGACGACAGTCCGGCAGCCGAAGCGGGTCTTCAACGCGGCGATATCTTGGGTATCCATCGACGGGACGCCTGTCGACGGCAATAAGCTCGAAGACGTCTCCAAGCGTATCCGCGGCGCTGCCAATACCAGCGTCAATTTGGTCGTCCGCCGCGACGGAGAAGATAAGACCTTTACCGTCGAACGCCGTCAGATCCACGTACCGACCGTGGCCGGTAAAATGATCGACGGTACCGACGTCGGCTATATCCGCATTGCCGTCTTCGGCGAAGGAACGGCCGATGACTTTACGAAAGAATATACGAAACTGCGCGAACAGGGGATGAAGAAGATGATCCTCGATTTGCGCGACAACCCCGGCGGCATCGTCGAACAGGCCGTCGGCGTGGCCAGCAACTTCGTCCCGCCAAACAGCACCATCGTCTCCTATACGGAGCAAGACGGCAAAGTCGACCAGTATACGGCCCAGGGGACGGAAGACCTCATTCCCCTCGTCGTCTTGGTCAATGAAAATTCGGCCAGTGCGTCGGAAATCATTGCCGGTGCCGTCCAGGACATGCAGCTCGGCCCCATCGTCGGTGTCAAGACCTACGGCAAGGGCACGGTCCAAGGCGTCTTCCCCTTAAGCCAGCAGTCGGCCGTCAAGGTCACCGTGGCTAAGTATCGGACGACCAATGGCCGTGAAATCGACGGAGTCGGCATTGAACCGGACGTCGTCGTACCCCTTACGCCGTCGGATCCGACAGATACCCAATTTGAAAAGGCCTTGGAAATTATCAAGGAAAAATGACTTTACAGATTGGCAAATATGATTTAAAATCTTATCGTAAAGAGTCTCATGACTTTTTCGTACCCTTTTCCTTTTCTTAATAAGGGGGAGGGCAGTTAATTTTGATATTGATGGACAGATAGACAGGAGACATGGTATATGTATGCTGTGTCTCTTTCTATATCCCCATGTATTTTCATATGAGGTGACCTATGTTTATAGACAGAGCAAGAATTTTTGTACAGTCCGGCAAGGGCGGCGACGGCATGAGCAGTTTCCGCCATGAAAAGTTCGTCCCCAAGGGCGGACCGAACGGCGGTGACGGCGGCCAGGGCGGCAACGTCGTCCTTGTGGCGGACCGCAATGTCAACACCCTCGTCGACTTCCGTTTTCGCCGCCTGTTCAAGGCCAAGCCCGGCGGAAAGGGCGAAGGCAGCAATAAGTACGGCAGAAACGCCGAAGACTTATTGATCACCGTTCCATTGGGAACAATCGTAAAAGATGAAGAATCGGGTCAGGTCATGGCCGACTTGTCGCGGGACGGCCAGCAGGCCATCGTCGCCAAGGGCGGCCGCGGCGGTCGGGGCAACTGGCATTTCAGAACGAGCGCCAACCGGACGCCGACCTTTGCCGAACGGGGCGAACCGGGGGAAGAACGGTGGCTGCGTTTGGAACTGAAGGTCTTGGCAGACATCGGCCTTTTGGGTTATCCCAGCGTCGGCAAGTCGAGCATCCTGCGGAAAGTTTCGGCAGCTCAGCCGGAAGTAGCAGCCTATCACTTTACGACACTCAACCCGATCCTCGGCGTCGTCGACCTGCCGGATCACCGCAGCTTCGTCATGGCCGACATTCCCGGCCTCATCGACGGAGCCAGTGAAGGCGTCGGCCTCGGTCACGACTTCCTGCGCCATATCGAACGGACGAAGATCCTCATTCACGTCCTCGACGTATCGGGCATGGAAGGCCGCGACCCCATCGACGACTATGAAAAGATCAACGCCGAACTTGCCAAATACAGCGAAAAACTGTCGCGCAAGCTCCAAATCGTAGCGGCCAATAAGATCGACCTCTTAACGGATGATTCAGACAACCTCGAACGCCTCATGGACTATATGACGGCCAAGGGCATCGAAGTCTATCCCATCTGCGCCGTAAGCGGCGACGGCATGGACCGCCTCTTAGAACGGGTTTGGACCCTCCTTGAAGAATACGTCGAAGAAGCCGACGAAACGACGGAAGAAGTCGTCTACAAGGCAGAGAACAAGCCGGACTTTGAAGTGACCCGCGATACGGACGGGGCCTTCGTCATCACCGGCGCCCGCATTGAAAATCTGGTCGCCATGACCAACTTCGATGACGACCAGTCCCTGCGTCGTTTCCAGCGCATCTGGCGCTATATGGAACTCGATAAGCTCCTCCAGGAACACGGCATCCAGGACGGCAATACGGTCCGCATTTACGCTATGGAATTCGAATACCACAAATAAAGGGAGACGTATATGAATAATAAAGACAGACAGCAGTTACGGGGGATGGCCAGTCTCATGCCGGCCGTCGTCCAAATCGGAAAGGACTGCTTAAGCGACGCCGTCATCGACAGTGCCAGAGCGGCCATTACGGCGCGGGAACTGATTAAGGCCCACGTCCTCAACAACGCCAACCTTCCGACGAAGGAAACGATGGAAGATTTGGCCGACATGCTCGGTGCCGAACTGATTCAGGTCATCGGCCACTACGGCATCTTATTTAAGAAGAAAGACAAGAAATCGAAATACGAATTTATTAAAGACTAGGACGTGAGGCATGGTGAACAGCAGACGCAGGGATTTTGACCACAAGAAGCGCATCGTCGTCAAGGTCGGATCCAGTACGATTTCCCATGGGACGGGCAAATTGAACTACCGCCGCATGGAGCATTTAGTACGAGAATTGGCAGATTTGCAGAATCAGGGAAAGGAAATGATCTTGGTCAGCTCCGGGGCGACCAATGCCGGTATGGCACCGCTCAACCTCGATAAAAGGCCGAAGTCGATTCGGGAAAAACAGGCCTTAGCCGCCGTCGGACAAGGCGTCCTCATGCACACCTATGAACGGCTGTTCCGCGAATACGGCCAGGTCGTCGGCCAGGTTCTCCTGACCCGCATGGACTCACAGGACCGCAGCAAATTCATGCACTCGCGAAATGCCCTCCTGACCATGATCGACATGGGCATCATTCCCATCATCAATGAAAACGACGTCGTCGCCGTCGACGAATATAAAATCGGTGACAACGACACCCTGTCGGCCATGGTCAGCGGCCTCGTCGACGCCAATCTCTTGATCCTCTTGTCGGACATCGACGGCCTCTATACGGACAATCCCCGAACCCATGCCGAGGCAAAAATCATTTCCTACGTCGATAATATCGATAAGCATATCTACGACATCGCCGGTGACGCCGGGTCCTCCATGGGGACGGGCGGCATGTATACCAAAATCCAGGCCGCTGCCATCGCCACTGCCGCCGACGTCGACATGGTCATCGCCTCCGGGAGCGAAGACGACATCGTCAGTCGCATCTGTGCCGGAGAAGACGTGGGGACCTTGTTTAAAGCGAAGGAAACGCCGCTCCACTCGAAGAAGCGCTGGCTCGTTTCGGGCAGCAAGGCGACGGGAAAACTCCTCGTCGACAAGGGCTGCCGCGACGCCATCCTCGACAAGGGGTCGAGCCTGTTGCCTGTTGGCATCATCGGCGTCGAAGGCTTCTTTGAAGAAGGGGACATCGTCAGTGTCGTCTACGACGGATTGACCATTGCCAAGGGCATTTCCAACTACGGCAGCGTCCACATCAACGCCATCAAAGGCCGACGGTCGGCGGATATTGCCGACATTCTCGGCCACAACGGCATCTTTGACGAAGTCATCCACCGCGATAACCTGGTCGTCATGTATTAGAAAGGGGTTTTTCCCATGATATCTGAAGTATACCGCAAGGGCCGCGATGCCAAAGAAGCGTCGTACGTCCTGCAAACGACCGGGACCGACGTCAAGAATAAGGCCCTGGCTCATATCGCTGAGGCCCTCTTGACTCATTGTGAGGACATCTTGTCGGCCAACGCCGAAGATGTGAAGCGGGCTGAGGAAAAGGGGATGGCGCCGGCCATGGTCGACCGCCTGACCTTGACCAAAGAACGGATTGCCGCCATGGCCGAAGGCGTTCGCCAGGTCATCGACCTTCCCGACCCGTCGGGCGTCGTCCTCGATGAATTCCGCCGTCCCAACGGCCTTTTCATTCAGAAGGTCAGCGTCCCCTTAGGGGTCATTGCCATCATCTTCGAATCGCGTCCCAACGTCACCGTCGACGCCGCCGCCCTTTGCATCAAATCGGGCAACGCCTGCGTCCTTCGCGGCGGCAGTGAAGCCATCGCGTCCAATACGGCCTTGACCGCCGTCATCCGGGAAGGGCTGAAAGCAGCCGGCCTTCCGGAAAACAGCGTCAACATCCTTGAAAATACCGACCGGGCCCTGGTCAAAGAGCTCCTTACCTTACGGGGCTTCATCGATTTGGCCATTCCCCGCGGCGGCGCCGGCCTCATCCGCATGGTCGTCGATACGGCTACCGTTCCCTGCATCGAGACGGGAAGCGGCGTCTGCCACGTCTACGTCGATAAGGATGCCGATCTTTCCATGGCCATCAAGATCGTCGAAAACGCCAAGGTATCGCGGCCGTCGACGTGCAACGCCATGGAAACCCTCTTGGTCCACCGCGACGTAGCCAAGGAATTTTTAGAAATGTTAGCGCCGGTCATGGATTCCGATGCCGTCGAGCTCCGCGGCGACGATGAAGCCCGGGCCGTCCGTGCCATGAAGGCCGCCGATGACGACGACTGGGCGACGGAATACAACAGCCTCATCATGTCCGTTAAAGTCGTCGGCTCTCTCGACGAAGCCTTGAGTCACATCCGCCGCTTCAGCACCCATCATTCGGAAGCCATCGTCACAGAAAATCCTGACACGGCGAAAGCTTTCCAGAAGGCCGTCGATTCGGCTGCCGTCTACGTCAACGCCTCGACGCGCTTTACGGACGGCTTTGAATTCGGCTTTGGCGCCGAAATCGGCATCAGCACGCAGAAACTGCACGTCCGCGGCCCCATGGGCCTTACCGCTTTGGTCTCGTATAAATACCTTATCGACGGCCAGGGCCAGATCCGCTGATGCTGCGCTTCCTTCGCGGTTACGGGCGGACCCTTCGCCAATACGCCGCCTCACCGAAGACACGATTTGAATACCGACACTATGCCAAGTTTTTATTGCTTTATGCGTTAGCCGTAGCTATCGCCTGGGGAGGAATCTATTTGTACCATGGAAATCACTAGGCTCGGCGTCATGGGAGGGACCTTTAATCCCATCCACTTAGGACACCTCATGATCGCCGAAGAAGCGCGTCAGGCCTTTCACCTGAAGAAGGTCCTGTTCGTGCCGTCGTACATTACACCCAATAAGGATGTCTGCGGTGCGACAGCCGAGCAGCGATTGGCCATGACGCGTCTGGCTACGGCCGATAACCCTTATTTTACCGTCAGCGATATGGAGATGCGCCGCCGGGGCAATTCCTATACGGTCGATACGCTGCGGCTTTTAAAAGAAATATACGGCCCGTCGCACAGCCTGTATTTCATCTCGGGGACCGATACGATCCACGACCTGCACAACTGGAACAATCCGGAAGAAATCCTCAGCCTGTGCCAGTTTATCGGTGCGACCCGGCCGGACGGCTCGGAACAGATCGATTCCATCATCTCGTCCTTTGGCGAGCTGGGAAAAAATATCCTCAAACTGCCCGTGCCGACCATGGAAATCTCTTCGACAGAACTCAGGCGCCGCATCCGCCTGGGCCTGTCCGTCCGCTATATGATGCCTTCGGCAGTCGTCGAATACATCAGAAAAAATGGAGTATATCAATGTACAACGAAGAATTCAAAGATGCCATTAAAGCAGATTTAAAAAAATCCCTGACGCCCGGTCGCTATACCCATGTCCTCGGCGTGGCCGCAGCGGCCCGGCACTTAGCCGGCCTTTACGGCAGCGATGCCGATGCAGCAGAAGTGGCTGCCCTCCTTCATGATGCGGCGAAACAAAAGCCCCTCGAAGAGATGCAGGCCTTAGCCGGCCGCTCCTTCACGGATCTTCCGGCGCCCATCTTTAACATCGGCAGCCTCCTCCACGGCTATGCCGCCGTGACCCTGGCCCGGGAACAGTACGGCATTGACGATCCCGATATCCTCGCGGCCATTGCCCATCACACGACGGGGGCCGAAACCATGGGGAAGCTCGAAAAGATCATCTTCATGGCCGACTATATCGAAGTGAACCGCGACTTTGACGGCGTCGAAGCGCTGCGTCAGGCTGCCGAACGGGACCTTGACGAAGCCGTCCTCTTAGGCTACGATTCGACGATCCGCCACCTCCTCGATCAGAAGAAACCGATTTTCATCGGTACAGTCGTCAACCGCAACGCCCACATCAGCGCCATGATGAAAGCGGCAGCGAGGAAGGCCGGACGATGACACGAGAAAAGAGAAGAAGAATCTTAAACCGCATTTTAGCCGTCGTCGCCGCTGTGGCGATTTTCCTGGCCTGCCGCTCGGCCTATGTTCATTTCACCAGTCCCGAAACGCAGCCCGAAGGGCCCGACACGGCGCCGACCGGCAGCAACGACTTCGTCCAGACCAGCCCCGATAAGCCGCTCTACGTCCTGCTCATCGGTACGGACGGGGAAAATCCTCAGCAGGCCAACTTCGTCGGCGTCGCCGCCATCAACAAGGACAAGAAGCACATCGACCTCATCATGCTGCCGGACGATACGAAGATCGAAGGGCGCAAGGAAAAGGGGATACAAGAACTGCAGGACGTCTACACCGAAGGCGGCATCAGCCTGGTGCGGGCCGTCGTGGAAGATATTTTCCACATTCCCATTCCCTACTACGCAGCCTTTACGCCGGAATCCTTCGCCAAGATGATCGACATGAACGGCGGCGTGCCCTTGTACGTCGAAAAGAACATGTACCACGGCGATGCAGCCGGCGAAACGGATATCAACATCTTCCAGGGCTACCAGACCCTCGACGGCAAGGACGCCACGGGGTATATGCGCTACCTCGACAGCAACGGCTACGTGTCGCGGACCCAGCGCCAGGAACGGTTCATCAAGAACTTCTACGAAGACCGGCAAAAGGACTTCGGCCTGAGCAACGCCTTCTTCATGTACCGCCTGTGGCACAACGTCGATTCCAATATCCCGGCTAAAGACATGGCCGAACTGGCCTTTGACTTCCGCAGCGTCACAGCCGACAACATCAACTTCTATATCCTGCCCGGCGAAATGGCTCCGGGCGGTAAGAGCAGCGACAATAAATATTACTGGACCTACGACCCGGTCGAAGTCCAAAAAGTCATCGGTCGGACGAACAACGCCATCTCGGCAGCTCCCAAGCCCGATGATACCTAACCTTACATTCGTATAAAAAAGGAGACTTTTCATATATGCCAATTACCATGAAACCAGCCAACGCTGAACCGATGAAAGAATTATCCCCTTATGAAATCGTCTGCGCCGCAGCCGACGACAAGAAAGCCTGGGACATCACCGTCCTCGACATCAAGGAGTCGTCCCTCATGGCCGATTACTTCGTCATCTGCAGTGCCCGCAACAACCGACAGACCCAGAGTATTGCCGACAACATCGAAGAACAGATGGAAAAGAACGGCTATCCCATCCTCCACGTCGAAGGCTACCGTGAAGGCAAATGGATCCTCATCGACGCCGGTGAAGTCATTGCCCACGTCTTCGTCGAACAGGAACGCCAGTACTACGATCTGGAAAACTTGTGGGCCGACGCACCGCGAATCGACTACGAAGGTGAATAATATGACGACACATCAAGAAAACAGTATTGCTACCCTCGAAGTCCTGCGCCAAAGCGAAATGGGGGCCTTTTTGGACGGCGGCACGGGCAATACCAACGACGACATCCTCCTCCATATCAATCAGCAGACCGAAGAGGTCCATATCGGCGATAAGGTGACGGTATTCCTGTACCACGACCCGTCGGGCCGCCTTACGGCTTCCATGCGCCTGCCCAAGATTAAAATCGGTCAGATCGGTTATGCGCCGGTCATCAATACGACGCGCTTCGGCGCCTTCGTCGACGTCGGTACCGAACGAGGCATCTTCATGCCCTTTGCCGAAATGAAAGGCCGCCCCAAAGAAGGGGAATACGTCTGGGTCAAGCTCTATGAAGATAAGTCCCACCGCCTGGCCGTGTCGATGGAAGTCGAAGATGAAATGCGCCGGGCGTCGAGAGCGGCGACGGACGCCAAGGTTGGCGACTGGGTCGAAGGGGCCATCTACAACATGACCGACCAGGGGGCCTACCTCATGACCCGCGAACGGTGGATCGCCTTTTTGCACCGCAGTGAATTCAACGGTCCCATCCTCATAGGCCAGATGATCAAGGGCCGCATTACCTTCCTGCGCGAAGACGGGCGGATCAACATTTCCCTGCGCCAGACGAAAGAAAATGCCATCAACCCCGATGCCGAGAAAATCTTGCAGTTCCTCGAACAGCGAAAAGGCAAGATGCCTTACGGCGACAAGACGGCACCGGCCGTCATCAAGGCCAAATTCGGCCTCAGCAAGGCTGCTTTCAAACGGGCCTTGGGCCATCTCATGAAAGAACAGAAAGTCCGCCAGGAAGAAGGCTGGACCTATTTAGAAACGAAATAGACGAGAAGAGCTCCCACGACGGGAGCTTTTCTGTCGTTCCGGGCCTTTTGGACGGAGTGGGGAAGAAGGTGTACAGAAAAAAACGAATCTGTCCCATTTACAGAAGGGGTAATATACTCTAAAATAGAGTACAGATTAATCATAACCATACATTGGCCAATGTGTGAATTCTGTACCCGTGAGGAGGATTTCACATGCATTCATCATCTATGGAACAAAAGGCACCGGTTTTTTCGGCTGCCAATCTCTGTTATGCTGCCGTCTTAACGGCCCTGGTCTTTATTCTGACTTTCGTACCGCGCATCCCCATTCCCTTGGGCTATGCCCATCTCGGTGATGCCGTCATCTTTGCGTCTGTCCTGTTCAGTTCGCGCCGTCAGGCGGCGGCTGCAGCTTCCATCGGTTCGGCCTTGTCGGACCTGATCGGCGGGTTTCCCATTTGGATCGTGCCGACCCTGATCATTAAATTCGTCATGGTCGAAGCCGTCTTTTGGGTCGTCCGCCCCGATAAGGAACCGTGGAAACTGACGTCCCTCAAGGTCTTTTTGGGCTTCCTCTTATCGGCCGTCTGGATGGTCGTTTCCTATACGGCAGCCGGCGGTCTCCTCTACGGCAGCTTAGAAGCCGGCCTTACCATGGTGCCCGGCCTCATCGGGGAAGGTGTCGTCAACATGGCTGCTGCCTACGCCATCGCTGCTTGTTTCATGAGAGTCCCGTTCCGTGGTTATGGTTACAACCTGAAAAGATAAGGAATGATTCTCTATGCATCAAAAAAAGTTGGCCCTGGTCAATGACGTAACCGGCTACGGCCGCTGCAGCATCGCCGTGGCCCTGCCCATCGTGTCGGCCTTAAAGGTACAGGGCTGTATCCTGCCGACGGCGATCCTTTCCGTTCATACCGGCTTTCACGATTACTACCTCGACGACTATACGGACCGCATGACGCCCTATATCGACAGTTGGAAGAAAAACCAGCTGACCTTCGACGGCATCAGCACGGGCTTTCTCGGCTCGGTCCGCCAAATCGACATGGTCCTCGATTTTCTGCACGACTTCAAAGGACCGGATACGAAGGTCATCGTCGACCCCGTCATGGGAGACAATGGCCGCATCTATTCGTCTTATACCCAGGAAATGTGCGACGACATGCGGCGCCTTTTGGCCGATGCCGACGTCCTGACGCCGAACCTGACCGAAGCCTGCGAGCTCTTAGGACGGCCTTACCGACCGTCGTGCGACCTGTCTGACGATGACTTTTCCGATATGGCCAAGGCCTTGGCCGACAAGGGACCGCAGGGCGTCGTCCTGACCGGTATCCACCGCGGTTCGTACATTGGAAACTTCATTTACGACCACGGGAAGACCTCGTGGGTCAAGACGAAGAAAATCGGCAGCGACCGCAGCGGGACGGGCGACGTCTTTACGGCCATCGTCTCGGCCTCCGTCGTTCGCGGAGAAGGCCTTGAAGAAGCCGTACAGAAGGCGGCCGACTTCATCTGCAAGGTCATGGAATACACAGAGACTCTAGATCTTCCGCACAACGCCGGCCTTGCATTTGAAGAATATTTGACGACATTACAATAAAAGGGGATGGAATCATGATTGTTTATACCGTAGTAGGACAAGGACAATACGTCGATTTAAAAGACGACCTGGCATTACAGAAAGAAAGCCCGTGGAGCATGTACGTCAATCTGACCAATCGCTGCACCTGTTCGTGTACCTTCTGCCTGCGCTCGATGAAGAAGATGGCTGAAGACGAAACACTGTGGCTGAAACAAGAACCGACCGTGGACGAAGTCAAAAAAGAACTCGACGGGGCTCCTTGGGACCGTATCAACGAAGTCGTCTTCTGTGGTTTCGGAGAACCGACAGAACGCCTGGAAGACTTAAAGACACTTCTGGCATACGTCAAAGAAAAGCACCCGACGGTCAAGACGCGGCTCAACACCAACGGCCTGTCCGATTTGGACTACGGCCGGCCGACGGCACCGGACTTTGGCGGCGGCATCCTCGATACCATTTCCATCAGCATGAACGCGTCCAACAAAGAACGGTATCTCGAACTGACGCGGAGCAAATTCGGCCTGCCGTCCTTCGATGCCATGCTGAACTTTGCCGTCAGCTGCAAACAGTACGTGAAAAACGTCGTCCTCACCGTCGTCGATAAAGTCGAAGACAGTGAAGAAATCAAAAAATGCCGGGCCATCTGTGACGACCTGGGGCTGACCTTACGCGTTCGGGTCTACGAAGATAAATAGAGAATACGACCATCATACACAAAAGCTGTCTCAGAAGAGGCGGCTTTTTGGCATATAGAGGTTATCCGATGGGCTCTATTGCGGAGTCCGGACGGAATTTTCGATGACGGTTCGCGGCACGGTATCGAAAAACGACGAAGACGCAAAAAGAGGTCTTACAATCGATCATAAGTCCTTGCAGGGAAGCTTCGACCTCATGTTAGAAAGGTTTGACAATAAAAGTCGAAAAACGTATACTTGAGATAAGTCAAAGTACTACTGACCTTTGGAAAATCGTTTTCAGGGCCAAAAACCCCGTAGGTTTGAAAATTTTTAAACCTGCGATAAATGGCATAACCAAGCGGATAAACGATACTGCCTCAATTTTATTTTTCACCCGGGTCAGAGAAAAAGGCCAAAAAAGCCGGAGGTTTGAAAAAATCGCCTGTGAGCCCAGTCTGGGAGCGGGTACTGGAAGACAGAGTCAGAGTACCAAAATCCCCGTAAGGGGACTGAAACAATTTCGGCGCACCATCAACTTGGGCTACCAGAACCACGTCAGAGTACCAAAATCCCCGTAAGGGGACTGAAACTACATCTGAAGGACAAAATTTAAATATTGAACCATATATTTGTCAGAGTACCAAAATCCCCGTAAGGGGACTGAAACACTTGATAAGAATTCATTTGGTATTGCAGTATCAAAGTCAGAGTACCAAAATCCCCGTAAGGGGACTGAAACTTTTTCCCTACGGCATTTAAAATATAATTAGTACACGTCAGAGTACCAAAATCCCCGTAAGGGGACTGAAACGGTCGCACGATATCTTTAACATGAAGGCATCAGATAGTCAGAGTACCAAAATCCCCGTAAGGGGACGGAAACAGATATTTCGGAGAAGATGTAGAACGCGATTACAATGTCAGAGTACCAAAATCCCCGTAAGGGGACGGAAACTATTCTTTAACGTCCTTACATCCGTCTAACAGGTCGTGTAAGTTAAGAACCACAATCCCCGCAAGGGGACGGAAACTTCACTACGAGTAAGTCCGTTAAGAGAACCGTATTTGTGTTAAGAACCACAATCCCCGCAAGGGGACGGAAACGGACCAAAAACATGCTAAGCATCTCTGTACGAGACAGTTAAGAACCACAATCCCCAGAGTTAAATAGGCTCCTTTTAGGAAAAAGGAGTTTGTGCCATAGGGGGACTGAAACTGATTAAAGACTGTCTGGGCTGTTGCGCGCATTAGTATGTCAGAATACCACAATCCCCGTAAGGGGACGGAAACAAATATGCATCTACGGTTACTCTCACGTAACAGTCGGCGTTAAGACCACAATCCCGAAAGGGACGGAAACCCCGCTTTCGTCAAAAACGAAGCGAGTGATGGTTACTGGCGTCAGAGTAGCAAAATCCCCGGAGATAATTGGACTCCTTTTAGAAAAAGGAGTTTGTACCATAGGGGACTGAAACTCGACGAGACGCTTAAACAGCCATCCGTATTTATTGATGTCAGAGTACTAAAATCCCCGTAAGGGAACTGAAACCAATACAGTAGCGTCATGGCGTCGCTGATTGTCTCGAATCGTCAGAGTACCAAAATCCCCGGATTTAATTAGACTCCTTTTAGAAAAAGGAGTTTATACCATGGGGGACTGAATCCCTAAGAGAGGCTGCCATAGCTTTTCTTGGGGATTTGTTATGTCTGTATGATGGTGGATGTGGAATTTCTTTGAGATTAAAAATATGATATAATATGAACAGATCGATGGATTTTATAGCATTCTGCCCCGATGTGATGAACATGCGGGTTTGGAGAATTTGTGATAGATATTTTCACAGAAAATCCCGAAAAAAGCAGAAAAATAAAATCCGCCCCGCAAATGGCCTTTTCGATGGCGTAACGAAGCCATCTGTAAGGGGTGCTGTTTAGAACCATAATCCCCGTAAGGGGACGGAAACATCACTTCGCCGGTCAGCGGATTGACGGTCCCAGTAGCGTTAAGAACCACAATCTCCGTAAGGGGACGGAAACAAACCTAAGGCTGACAGGGAGCTTTCGATTGTACGGTTTCGTTAAGAACCACAATCCCAGCAAGAGGACGGAAACTGTACCTGTTACGGTTAAAACAAGTTTTTCTTTGTAGTCAAAAAACTAAATCCCAAAAAGGGGGCTTAAAACTAAATATTGCATGAGAAAAGCCGTTACAAGGCATCTGTCAGTGATGTCTTGCAACGGCTTTTGTTATGTGGGCTTTATTCTGTTTGTGGGAAGCGTTTCGGAATGATGATTTACTTATCTTCTAAAAACTTTGACTTGGTCTCCAAAGATATTGACCGTCATGGAAAAACTGGTTCTATAATAAATGTTGGGGTCTTGTGGACACTCTTGTTCACAAGACCCCTTGTTTATATAAAATAAGACATATCCAACACTGCCAGTTAGCTCAACCACCACGAAGAACTGAAAGGAGTATAT
>ENA-OQAB01000340-OQAB01000340.1-human-gut-metagenome-genome-assembly--contig:-NODE-340-length-26994-cov-5.204712_pt1 | contig 26994 bp, 28 predicted proteins | sample MGYA00242490_ERZ504517 | MGnify/ENA primary metagenome ERZ504517 (study PRJEB26092, sample SAMD00036298) | human gut metagenome | host: Homo sapiens | study: EMG produced TPA metagenomics assembly of...
GGAATTCAAACGGTGGGTCACGCACGAAGTTCTTCCCCACAAATCCACAAGACGATGCCCTATGCTGTGGAATGATCCTTTCTTCGACAACCCCGAACTTGCGAACAAAGCCTTTACCGCGCTCAAAGACGAGCGGGAGCGGCGCAAAGCGTTGGAACTGGAAAACGCACAGCAGAAACAGATCATTGGTGAATTGCAGCCAAAAGCGAACTATGTTGATATCATCCTCAACAACAAATCCCTTCTTACCATCACACAGATTGCGAAGGACTATGGCATGACCGGCCAGAAAATGAACAAACTGCTTTCCGAGCTGGGCGTTCAGTACAAACAAAGCGGCCAATGGCTCCTTTACCGGCAGTATCATGATAAAGGCTATACGCATTCACAGACCATCGACATCTACCGTTCAGACGGCAGGCCCGATGTGGTGATGGAAACCAAATGGACGCAGAAGGGGCGACTGTTCCTTTACGAACTCCTGAAAGGCGTTGGGATCGTCCCGGTGATCGAGCGGGATATAGGCGCGTAAAAAGAATCTGGAAAGCACCTGCTACGGCGGGTGCTTTTTATATACACGAAGGGCAGGAGAAAAATGTTTACTCCCGGAGATAATCCTATCAGATTGGTAGACGGTCAAAAAGTAAAATGTCCCTCAAAATATGAATACATTCTCAGTGATGTTTCAAAATCTGACGCAGGGCGTACAGAAGATACGGTGATGCACAAAGGAAAAGTGGGGCAAACAGTTTCTCTAAACGTTGGATGGGAGTTTCTTACCACCTCTGAACTTTCGCGGCTGCTGAAACAATTTGATAAAGAATATATCAGGCTTGAATATCTGGATGCAAAAGCAGGGGATTTTCTTACGTCTGAGTTTTACGTGAGCGACCGCACGTCGCCAATGTACAACAGCGAATTAGATAAATGGGAAAGCTTAGAGTTTTCCATCATCAAACGAAGCGGGAAGTGATATTTTGTATAACATTTCGTCGGAAGCCCTTGCGGTACTGCAATCAGACGCGCCACAAGGGATTTCTATTCACGTTAATGGAACAGGTGGGGAATTGAATTTAACGGAATCTGATTTTGTGGGGGATATCACAATAACCCGGCGCTGCGTGGCTGGGGAGAAAATAGAGATCGGTACCGCGATAGCTTCCGAGTTCAAGGCCACACTGCAAAACTATGATGGGCGGTTTGACGGGTTCGTTTTTGAGGGCGCGGAGCTGTTTGTACGTTTTTCTGTCCCCGTTGGAAGCGGAGTTGAATATATCCCCATAGGATACTTTACAATCGACGAGCAGCCCCGCAAACTGTCTACTATCTCAATTACTGCGCTCGACCGCATGGCTAGATTCAACCGGTCGTATGATACAACTACGGCCTATCCGGCATCTCTGTACCAGGTCCTTTCTGACGCATGCTTGAAATGCGGCGTACCTCTAGCAACAACATCGGGTAGCCTTATAAACACAACGTATTCGCCTCCGAAACGCCCCGAATCGGACGGATTGACTTATAGACAGGTTGTTGAATGGATTGCGGAATTGGCCGGTACTTGCGCTTGGATTGATTGGGATGGGAAACTTAGATTGACATGGTATGCGGATACGACAACCCGAATATCGCCCTCAGACCGTTTTACCTCCGATATGCAAGAAAACGATATCACAATTACAGGCATGCAAATCGTGGCAAATGATGAAACGGGGACAGTTTATCAGTCGGGCAACGATGTATATGCGTTGAACATTGAAGGAAACCTTCTTGCGCAAGACAATTTACAAAATCTATGTGATGCACTGCGCGCCAAAATAGATGGCTTTACATACCGTCCTTACACCTGCACGACGATGGGATATCCTCACCTGTGGCCGCTTGATAAAATTATCTATGAGGATAAGGATGGCGTGGAGCATGTCTCAATTATTACAGATCACACGATTAAATTAAATGGAGCATCTGCCATAGCTGCCAAAGGCGAGACCACGCAGCGAAATGGCTACGCAACCTCTGCACCCCTTACATCAAAAGAACGGGCCATTTTAGAGCGTATGAAGGCGCAGACCAACCGCAAGTTGTCTACCATGCAACAAGCCGCCCTTGAACTCAACGAAACAATGGCAAACAGCATGGGGCTTTATAGCACGACAACCGTAAACCCCGACATGTCCGTTACCGCTTACTGGCACGATAAACCTACGCTTGAAGATTCTCAGTACATTTACACCCGGAACGCCGGGGGATATGCGTGGACTGATAGCGGATGGAACGATGGGGAGCCCGTCTGGCAATACGGAGTGACCAAGGACGGCATTGCAATCCTCAACGTACTCCACGTCTACAAGCTGACTGCGGATTATCTCGATGTGCGGGGGCTAACTGTTACCAATGCATCCGGGACGGAAACCCTGAAAATATCCCCACAGGGCGACGTCTCCCTCAACGTCAAAAGCCTAAGCATCACGGGGAACCAGGTGGCGACGCAGGGGGATTTGACGAGTGGGATCAATGGGCTGCAAATTGGAAGCCGGAATTATCTTTTAAACAGTGAAAAAACTTATACAAATCAGTCCAGGGAATTTCTGCAAACACATGACCTTGCACCCATTTTCGATACATATGGATTGGGGGTGTGGACGCTCAGTTTTGATTTGAAAAGCGCGAAAGCCCACTGGGTTAAAGTGTATTGCCAAAATGGGAACGATTTTCGATACACATTGGAGAAAACACAATTCAGGCTACAACGTCTTTTAAAAGGTACAGCGTTACGTTTATTCCGTATGTATATGCATCAAATGTGCAAAAATCAATGCTTGCATTTTTTTTCAGAGTATGATAGCGGAGCATTTGTAACTGTCAAAAATTTAAAACTTGAAAAAGGATCAAAAGCCACCGACTGGACGCCCGCCCCGGAAGACCGCTCCTATCTCGTCAACACCCTCTCCCCCACGCAGGCGGACGGGATGTGGCTGGGAAGCGATGGAAAGCTGTATATTAATGCGACAAATATCACCGCTGGGTACTTAAACGCGTCTAGAATCAAATCTGGCACCTTACTATTAGGCGGCTCAAATGGAGTTAATGGCAATTTAAAGGTTGAGGGAAATTATGCAGATATGTATGCGGAATCATATAATTTAAACAATACGCTATATACGTCTTCGTTATCATTCAGAGATAAATCGGGAACTGAACTTTTTTACGCAAGGCCGGTCAAACTTGGCACACTTGAACAGGTTCAGGTTGGAGGACGGCGTGCGTTTTATATCAGGTCTTTAAGCGAGAACGGAAGCACAGCAGCAGAGTTATATCTTGGCGGACCCAAATCAATGGGCACAACAGGTGCAATTGCTTCTATTAGCGCTCCGGATGGAATTGAGTTAGATGGATACATAATGGCATCTGATAGTGTTAGGCTGGAAAATAGTAAAACTATATATGGCAGGACAACAGGTGATGTTTCGCAGCCGATGATCGGAAAATCCACATCCAATCACACGATCGTTGGAAACGGGAATCAGTCTGGCAACACAGAGATCTACTCCAAATCCGGAGGTAGCATATCTTTGTGTTTAGGCGGAACCGAAAAATTTAGAGTAGACGATAGCGGAGCGGCCTTATACGGAAACAACACAAATATCCGCTCCATTAACGGCGCGCCAATTAAATTTTATATCAGTGGCCAGCTATGCGGATATATCGATAAAAGCGGCTGGCACAATCCATAAGGAGGCATTACATTGGCACTCATCAAACCAGGTTATCATTTTCGCGGCCTGAATGTACAAAACGCTTATCTCCGCATCAGCAATCTAGAATACCTTTACGCCGACAAGAAGGTGGCCTATCTAATATCAGCCTACGCAAACAAGAAAGCTTCTGAAGGGGATTTGCGGCTTGACGATTATTATGTCGGAATTACGGACATGCCCCTCGGTGGTAGCGTTCCCGACATCCTCCGCATGATCTACGAGGACATTAAAATGAAGGCGCGGGACGCGGATTCCTATCCTGAAATCGCTGAAAAATTTGCGGACTGCATAGACGACGTGGAGGAAGACTTACCCTCCCCCTCCTATGCCGAGCTCGCCGCCGCAACCAATATCCTGATGGGAGGAGAAAACGCATGAGCATCATCGACGAAGCCCGCGCCATGCGGGCAAGCTATATCGCCCTTGCGCAAAGCGCCCCGGATGAGCTGCTTTCATCCGGGGATTATTTATCGGTTTTTGATCCGCTGTGCGGGGATGGCGGCCTGATCCCCGCGCGCAGCGTGCGCCGCCATGAGGGGAACCTTTACCGCGCAAATGCGGATTGCTGGGATCGGGAGGACAATTGGCCCAGCGCCGCGCCCACCCTCTGGACGCAGGTCACGCCGGACGAATGGCCCGCCTGGGTGCGGCCCTCCGGCGCGCATGACGCTTACAACACCGGCGACAAGGTGACGCACAACGGCAAACAATATACCTCACAAATCGACGGCAACACCACAGAGCCGGGAACAGACGAACGCTGGTGGAGCGAAACGAAAGAATAACCAAGTGGAGGAAATATACTATGCAAGAATATCTTACCCGCCGCAAGGCGGAACTCCAGCAGGAATATAACAGCCTGACGCTTCAAAAATCGAATTTGAGCAGGCAGCTCAAAGCCTGCCGGGAGCGCATGGCGCAGCTACGCGGCGCATTCGCCGAGCTGGAAGCGCTTGCCCAGCAACCGGCATCTCCGAATATTTCCGAGCCGCAGGCATAGCAATTCCCCCATTCCATAAACATGAAAGGATGAACGCATCATGCGAACCGTACGCATTGATTTCACCAACCAATCCGTTTCCTATCCGGATGGCACATTGGCCGGCCGGCGGGGCGAACACCTGATGACACAGCTCATCATCAGCCTGCCGGAGGAAATGGGGGCTTCTGAAATTGAATATTATCGCCTCGCCTTCTGCCGGTATGGCAACGAGGAGCGCATTTTAACCAATCGGATCACAGAAGCCACGGAGGGCGACCGCGCATACCGCTCCGGCAACCTGATTTATTGCAAGCTCTGGCACGATTTAACGGATGCGCAAGGCCTCTTTTTCAATGTGGAGGGCTGCCGTGAAAAGAACGGTGAGGAAGTGCTGCTTTGCAAATCGCCCCGGGCTCGCCTTAGCTTCCAATCTGCCGTTTCCGGGGAGGAATCCGCCGCTGACACACCGCTCTCTTCCCCGCGGGACGGCATCACACCCCACATTGGGGCAAACGGCAACTGGTTTCTCGGCTCCCAGGATACCGGCGTTTCCGCCGCTGGCCAAAAGGGGGAGCCGGGTGAAGCAGGTGCGCCGGGCACACCTGGCCAGCCCGGTATCACGCCCCATATCGACAGCGCCACGAAGCACTGGATGACCGGCGATACGGATACCGGCATTTCAGCCGAAGGCACGCCGGGCCCACACGGCGCAAACGGGGCGGACGGCGTGAGCCCCACTGTTTCAGTCGCAATCAACACAGGCACGGAGTACAGGCTCACCATCACCGACAAAAACGGATCTATCACCACCCCAAACCTGAAAGGGCAGAATGGTGCGGGCAGCGGCAGTGTTTCCGTAACGGTCGGTGAAACAACCACCGGCGCGCCTGGCTCAAACGCCACCGTCACCAATTCCGGCACAGCCTCCGCCCCGGTGCTGAACTTTACCATTCCGCGCGGCGACAAGGGGGAAACAGGCCCAAGGGAGAGCCGGCATACAGGGTCCAAAAGGCGATCCAGGCCCAGCAGGCGCCAACGGCAGGGACGGCACAGACGGGGTAAGCCCCACTGTGGCGGTTGCAAGCAATACGTCCACGGAATATAAACTTACCATCACCGATAAAAACGGCTCCATTACTACCCCTAATTTAAAAGGCCAAAACGGAAGCGGCGGGGGCTCCGGGAGTTCTTCCTCCTTTACTACACAGGACGTCCCGCTGGTGTGGACGTTAGATGCGGATTTAAAAATCATGTACGCATTACTGGACATGGATCGCGATACGTTTTCCCGTATCTTGGGGGGATATTCCCATGCGGTAGACGATGAGATCGCGTGCATTAAAGTTCCCGGCGCATTTTCACCCGGCGGGCAGTTTCCTCTTACCCTGTATTTAGGGCAACTGTACGGATACTTTCCCGATAATAGCGGATATAGTGTGATAGCAGATTTGCGGAACGTGTATGCCGATGCGGGTGGCGGGGCAGCTGCCGAGGTAATTATAAGCTTGTATCAGGATCTTTTTCAAACGATGCGGCTATATATTTTGGAGGGGTGATGAGCAAAATGAACGCGGAAAGGATACAGGAAATTGTGAGCCTATATAAGCAGCTGCGCGCATATAACCAAGCGCTTGCAGAGCAGCGGGAGATCTTGCTCCGTGCCGCTGCGCAAACCCTGCCGGAGGATGTAGCGGTTACAGTGCCGCTGATGTACCCAGCGTGGGATTGGCAGTCCTGCAAGCGGGATATGATCGTCAATTACAACGGCCAGCTGTACCGGGTGCTTAACACGCCCACCGATAACCGCCCGCCAGATGCGGAGGGGATGCTGGCCGTCTACCGCCCGATTGTACCGGCACACGCTGGGACAATGGCTGACCCCATCCCTTGGGTGTATGGGATGGATTGCAAGGCCGGGCTGTATTACAGCTATGCGGATCAACTGTGGCTATGCAAGTCGGATATGGCCCCCTGCACCTGGATACCGGGCACGGCTCCAACGATGTGGGAGCAGGTTTCCATTTAACGCACCGGCTACATCCCGCAATAATATCATAAAAAGGAGGTTCTTTTTTGAACTGGGAATTGATTTTAAAAATTTTGATTACGGCAGGCCTCGTCCTACTCGGCGGCCTCTCCCTCTATTGGAAGCAAAATACCAAGCTTCAGCAGCAGGCTGGACAGCTGATCGGCGAAGCGGAAAAGGCCTTTGCGGATACCACCAAGGCGGGAGGTCAAAAATTTGAATGGGTGGTGGATGCTCTCTGCCGCATCCTGCCTGCACCCATACGGATTTTCTTTCCGCGCAGTGTGATCTCCTCGATTGTACAAAATGCTTTTGACGCGATTGAAGCGTATGCAAAAACACAGCTTGACCGATTTCTCAGCGAAAAATCCGACGCCTGCGTGGAATGACCCAGAAGGTTGGGAGGCGGATGAATGGATTTATTAGAACTATTAAAAACCATAGGCGCTGCGGCGGGAAATATTGTAACCATCTCCGGCTGCCTCGCCTTATGCATCCGTCCGATTCGTGAAAAGCTGGCGCGCTTTATCCGGCGCGCCAGCCGGACGGATGCATCAGAAAAAAGGATTGCGGATATGTTTGCCATGCTAGAGCAGCACATTGAAGCGGATCAGGCAAAAATCGTGAGCAGCGAGCTGCTCAAAAAGGCTTCCACCGAGCTGTTATATGACAGCCTCGATAAAATCTACCGCGATTATATCGGCGCTCCGGGCATCCCTCTCTCCGTCCGGCAAAGGCTTGTGAATTTGTATGCCGTCTATGCAGGCCTGGGCGGAAACGGGCATGGCGAAATCATGTATCGTGAGCTGCTGGAGCTGCCGATCATTACAGAAACTCCATTACAGTAGGAAAGGAGCATCTCAATTGGCTGCAACAATCTACATCGCCGCCGGGCACGGCGGGAGCGATCCGGGCGCGGTAAGCGGTAAATACATCGAAAAGGCGCTGACCCTCAAAACCGCGCTGGCTTGCCAGAATTACCTGAGAAATTACGAATGCGAGACCGTCATGGCCCGCACAACGGACAAAAGCTGCACAGTTGCTTACAAAATGGAGGAAGTCGAGCAGAAACGGCCCTCCCTCGTGCTCGAAATCCACTATAACGCCGGCGGAGGGGAGGGCTGCGAGGTCTACTACTGGCACACGCACGCGCCCTCGAAGTCACTAGCGCAAAAAGTGCTTGCTGAAATGGTGAAGCTCGGCCAAAAGAGCCGGGGGATCAAGGAGAGCAAGGCGGGCACAAGCTACAACTTCGGCATGTGCCGCCAGGCGGCCACAACGGGTATCCCCTCCATCCTCGGCGAATATGCGTTTGTAGACAACGCAAAGGATCAGGCGAAGATCAATACGGATGCGAAGCTCAGGGCAGTCGGTGAGGCGTATGCGAAGGCGGCGGTCAGCTATCTTGGACTGCGAAAAAGGAGCACGGCGGGTGATGCACCCTCTACCAAGCCCGAAGCCATCGGCGTGGGGGATATCGTCCAGTTTACAGGAGGGAAAGTCTACGCATCGTCCACTGCGGCAACAGCGGCCGGCACGCGCGGCGCAAGCAAATGCAAAGTAACGGCAACCGCACCGGGCGCAAAGCATCCCTTCCACTGTATCAGCGAGGATGGCAAGGGCGTGTATGGCTGGGTTGATGCGGCGGCTATTGAGCAAAATGGCGAGGCGGCCCCTGTTCAGCCGGTAAACCGGTATCGGGCAGGGCGGAAAATTGCGATTTCCAATGCCTCGCTTTATGCATCCTCCACTGCAAAAAACGCAGCGCGAAAGCTTAGCGGAACGTATTATCTATATGATGGCAAAGCTTTCAGCGGGCGCTACCGGATTACCCCACGCGCAGATTGGGTGGGCAAAACACCAATTGCAGGCTATGTAACAGGCTATATCGGCCAGGCGGATATCCCGCCGCATTAAGGCAAAGCTAAAGGGCTTGCCGCCTGCTATTCACAGACTACAAGCCCTTTCTGCTGCTTAATTAATTTTTTTGTCTAACTTTTTGGGTTCACTTCAAATCATATCGCAGGGCCGGTTTTTTCGATGATGAAAGAGATAAGTAGTCGCACAAAATCCGCCATGGATACACGGCAAAAGAGCTTCGCGCTGTTTATGCAGGCAGGCGAACGATGTTTGCCCGCAGGCCGCGGAATCAATAAAAACGACGATGGCTCTCATATCAACTGCAAGCCCGTTTGTGATGCAGCCTGCCGCAAGCTTACAGAGCAAAGAGAAGCATTCAGCTTATGGATCAGAAACGGTTACCGGCTATTCTTGATTCAATGATGAAAAAAAGCCATTCCCATCACTTTTTCAAACCGGGGCAAAATCCCTTCTCCCCTTTTCTTTAAATGGCAATAATTTTGGCACATATCATAGCCCGGTATCACATTGCCTTCTATGAGCAAAGGCCCATCCACCCCAATTGCCACATCCCAACCAATATATCCGACCTGCGGCACAACCAAAGCCGCCCTTTTTACTAACATTACCGCCTCATGGAAGCACGGCACCTGAAACCCCACAAACGGAACGCCCGATTCCGCATGGCAAGCATAAAAGCGCTCTTCCAGCTCGCAAAAAGCGTCATGAAACACCATACCGTTTTCATCCACCGGCGCATACATCCCGCCGCTGCAAATATTGTCAATGCACTGCCCTTTCCCACCCACGCGGATGAGTGCATACATCACATAGGGTTCCCCATTTGTCAGCAAGGTAACAACCCGCAGCGTATTGATCGAGCCCGGATGCAGCCGCTCCATCTCCGGGTGCTGCCGGATTGTCTCCTCCACGAGATATTGCCCGCGCCCGCGCAGCTGGTGATATAGCGCACTTGAATCCGGATACTCTTCCACAAAAACGCGGCTAACGCCCTGACCGCCAAAGCTATCTACCTCTTTGGCAAAAAAATCCTCCCGATCCTTTATAAAGTCGGCAAAAGCCGCCACATCCGCCGTGCGCAGATCGAGCCATTCCCGCCCGAGGAAGCGATGGAACCGCTCATTAAAGGCGCATTTTTGGTCAAAAAGATACGTATACGCTTTGTCGTTTACCGCACGCACGAGCGCCAGGTTATCATCCATCGTCATGAATGTTTTACGCGCTTCCCCATGGATAAACGCGAAGCCAAACACCTTATAATCCAGATATCCAATCCCATAGCGCACCACACACCAAAGCATGTCGATCAAAATCAACAAGCGAGGCCTGTGCGATTCCCGGCTGATCGCACGGATCAGCCGGAACATCCGCTTCAAGCTCGACGCATGCATCCGCCTTAAAAACGTTTTCCACTTCATTGCATTTCATCTGCTCTCTGCCATTTTTCTGCGAAATTTTCCTCACCTTCAGCTTGTGTGAAAAGGCATGCGCTATACAGTGTAAAAATTGGCGAAAAGAAGCCTGTTGTAATCGCTATGATTATGGCATAGAAGAAGATGATCTTGCTTCCAATAGAATAAATTACAAGCATTTTAACCAAATTGATAAAAATAAGTAACCATTGTAAAAAAATGAAAATTTTTATGATACACAAAACACGAAAGATGATTTTTCAATGCTTTAAACATGGTTCAAACCTATTTGGCAAAAAATCCGCGGGCCATCCTGTGACAGCCCGCGGATCTTCACTTTATTTTCTGACCGCGCGGGGCGCCTTACGCCTGCTCCAGCCGCACCTTTAAGGTTTTAATTTCAAACGGCCTGAAATGCAGCCGGAGCCGGTTGCCTTCCACTTGGAGCAAGGCCTCATTTTCCTCCATCATATCGCACTGCGCCGCCATTTCCATTAAACGCCCGAAACGAATGCTGCAATCTGTCGCACGGTTCCACGTTTCATAAAGCCGCAGAATCAGCGCATCGCTATCCTCCGCGCGCTTCACCGTTTCCAGGATAATGTTATCCGCATCCACGCAGGCGAGAGAAAAGCGCTCCGGCCATGCACCCTTTTGAGCATTGCTAAACATTGTGTAGAGTGGGCAGTTGAGCGAATAGCCCTCTTGCACCACACGGGAAATGGCAGCCGGGCCTGCGTGCGGATAAAGCGAGTAGGTAAAGGTGTGATGGGTGCAATCCTGTTTCGGCTGCGGATCGTTTGCGCTGCGCAGCAAGGTGAGGGCAATATGCCCATCCTTTGCCGAATAGCCATATTTGCAATCATTGAGCACAGCAAGGCCAAAGCTGTTATCGCTTAAATCCGCCCATTTATGCGCGCAGGATTCAAACTGTGCAAAATCCCAAAGCGTATTTTCATGTGTTACTCGCTCAATATTGCCGAACTGGATATCAAACGTCGCCTTCACGGCATTGACATCCACCGGGAAATCCGCTTTGAGCAGCAGATAGCTGTCGTCCCAGTCGATTTCATTGCGGATATCGATCCGATCCAGCTCTGCGTAAGCCGTAATATACTGGCGGATCACAGAATGCAGGAACTTTCGCTCTACGAGCACCACGGCCCGTACCGGCCCACACTCAAGCACTTCTGCATGGGATACATCGCTCAAAACCCAGGATTTTTCCGTATAATAGGCCTGCACATTCCAAGCCCTGTGCTCAAAGGGACGGTCTTCATAAACGATCAGCCGATTGAGCGGCCCGCCCTGCGGCGCTACGCTGCGCCCGGTGCGCCGGTCAATCAAAGAGGCAATCTGCATTGCTTCATCAAAGGTGAGATCAAAAAACGGCGTATGCATCTCCCGAAGCGTAGCAGTCAAAGGCGTTGTCTGCCGCTGTTCGCCCGCCTCAACCGATATGGCGCAATACCCTTTTGCCGGCACCTCCGGCGAGGTAAAAATGATCTTTCCGTCAAAAGTTTTCTGCCAGGGGAGCACCGCGCCACTTTGAGGATCCCGCAGGAGGAAGCCCGTGTGCTGCGGGCGCTGCATCTCAGCCACTTCCCTGCGTGAAAAGCCGAGCGTATTAAAAAGAAGCAGTGAATCCCGCGCAAGGCCCACCCGGCGCGAAGCCTGCTGCAATGCCTTTTCCAGCATCCGTCCGCCTGTGCGGTGCAGGTCCTCATACTGCTTTTGGGAATCCTCATATACCTCCCGGATCGATGAGCCAGGCAGGATATCGTGAAACTGGTTGAGCAAAATCACCTTCCAGCCCTCTAACAATGCAGCAGATGGGTAGCTGGAAAGATGGTCGAGGTTCACAAGGCTTTCGAGCGTTTCCAGATCGTGATAGAGGAATTCGCTTCTTCGGTTCCACCGCTTGGCAGAGGCCTGTGCGGTCAACGTGCCGCGGTGATGTTCAAAATAGAGCTCCCCCACCCATCGAGGCAGCCGTTTCCTCCCCGCTATGTCCTTTTGAAGCCGGTCAAAATAATCGCGGGCGAATTGGAACTCCACCTTTGGGCAGCCTTCAATGCCCATATGCATCCGCCTGCCTCGCTCTAGCATGCCATGCGTCGGGCCTCCGCCGCCATCTCCGTGGCCAAAGGCAAAAAGCACATCGCGGTTGAGATCCTTCTGCTGATAGCGCTGCCAGCAGCCGATCACCTGAGATGGATTCAGATCCCCATTATAGGTGGTGATCCAATCCTTCTCCTCCTTGACCGTATCCATGGTGGAAATAAAATGCGTGAGCACCTCGCTGCCGTCGATGCCGCGCCAAAGGAAGGTGTCGTAAGGCAGCTTATCATACTCATTCCAGGAAATCTTGGTGGTCATAAAATAATTGATCCCGCATTGCTTCATAATCTGCGGCAGGGCGGCGCTGTAGCCGAACACATCCGGTAGCCAGAGGATTTTGCAGTCCGCGCCGAACGCATTGCGGAAAAAACGCTTCCCCACCAGAAATTGACGCACCAGCGATTCCCCGGAGGAAAGGTTGGTATCCGCTTCCACCCACATGCCGCCCTCCGGCTCCCAGCGCCCCTGGCGCACGCTCTCCCGAATGCGTGCAAAGATCGCCGGGTACTCCTGCCGGATAAACTCATAAAGCTGCGCCTGGGAGGACATAAAGCGATAGTCGGGATATTCTTCCATCAGCTTGAGCACTGTGGCAAAGGAACGGCTCGTTTTATCGCGCGTCTGCCGCAGCCGCCACAGCCATGCCACATCAATATGCGTATGCCCCACAGCGGAAACAGTGGCCTCCATCTCACGCTTTCCATAGAGCTCTTTTTCCAGGTAGGCGGTCGCTTCACGCACGCTCTCTAAAAAATCCTCGCCATAGGGGAGATGAAACGATACCAGGCTCACCGCCTCATTGAGCGTTTGAAGAAGGTGAATCCGGGCAAGCTCGTCCGGTTCTTTCAGGTTTGCCACCTCGAGCGGGGTGCGCAGGTGCCAATAAAGCTTTTCCACCTCATCATCCACGCTCAAAAGCCGCAAGCGCGTGCCGATCTTGCCCTCATAATCTCGGCCCCCCGCATACAGATTGAGCAGCATTTCATAATGCTCCCCGCCCTGCGCACAGTCGAGCAGCCGGGTGCGGGTGTGGTTGCTGTCAAAGCCCTGAAGCGCCTCCCCATTGGCATAGAGCAACGCTTGTGGAGATCCCCAGGCCCACTTCTTCCCCTCCTGGGGAAGAATTTGGTAATAGACGGGCCGCCCTGCAAACCGGGTGGGAACCGTAAAGGAATGTTTCATCCACGCATAGCAATCCGCATAGCCCCAGGTATCATGCTCTGTGTCGAACGGAAGCCACGTTCCCTCCTCCCGCTGCTCATAGGTAAATTTTCCATCCCGAAACCATACGCCTTCCAGGACCTCCGTATCGTAAACGAAATAATTTGCCATCAGCGCCTCTGTCAGCTCTGCAATCCGCTTGGAGAGCTGATAGCGCTCCCCGTTTTTATCCCGAAAATCCACATCAAAATGCCTCATATTGCGCCTCCCCGTCAAAAGAATCCAAAAGCATTTTACCTGAATCGAAAGCACAATACAAGATAAAATAGGGGGCTGCTGCAAAATGCCTTACAGTTTGCAACAGCCCCTTTTTAAAAACCGTTTTCACCTCACGCAGGCAAATTTTGGGCTTTGCGCGCCCGAAACCATGGTTTTTTCTTATGACGAGTATCCGCAATGAGCGTTTTGCAACGCGCCCATTGAAAAAAGCATCAAATGAGGCCCTCTGCTCCAGCTCATGTGGGCTCCGCCTGATCGAGAATCGGCTTGAGAAAAGCCTGTGAGGAAGCGCCATGCGCACGGTTGTAGCGCCCCAATGTATAAAGCCAATCTAAATCGCCGCCCTTGTTCGGGAGGACGTTTACCTTCTCCGCACAGGTAAACGCCGCTTGAAACCCCATCTCCTTGAGCACTTCTTTGGAGGATTTACAATGCGAACCATAGGGATAGGCAAGCGCGGTAGGAGCCTTTCCCGTCGTTTCCTGGATTTTTTTTCTGATTAAGCTCCAGATCCTTTCGCAGGAGGGCTTTGTAGCTTTCCTTATTCTCTCCTTTGTTGATGGTGCAACCGCGCCGCTTTGAAGTGATCGTATGCATATTATTGGTATGGCTCTGGATTTCCACCAGACCGCTTTTACTCAGCTCTCCAATCATTGGCCAAGTTAGGTAGGAGTAGTTGAGGTGATGATCCTCTTTTTTGGTAAACGTATCCGCATATTGCCCGACCACCGCCATCACAGCGCACATATCATATTTTTGCAGGAGCGGAAAGGCGTAGGCGTAAAAGCTCTCGAAGCCATCATCGAATGTAATCATCAGCGGCTTTTTCGGCAGGGACTTGCCCTGTTTGGCATAATCGATCAGCTGTTGAGTCAGGATGGGAGTAAAGCCGCGCTCCTTGATATATTTTAAATCGCCTTCAAACTCCTTGACAGAAACCGTGTATTTCCCCTGCCTGCCCGCATTCGGCGAAATGTTATGATACATAATGATTGGCAGCTTTTGCCCCGCCGGTTGTGCCGGGGCCGCCGCCGGGGCCGCTTTCTGCATCTGAAAGGCAAGCATACTGGCGGCGAACAGCACCGCCACAACAAAGCCCATTCCCAAAAGCCGTTTTTTCCGATTATCCATGGATGACGCTCCTTTGCGAACCTCTCGCGGCATTTCGGTAACAGAAAGCCGCTTTATATTCTATGAGGCACGCTGCGGCAAAAGACTATCTTGTTTTCCATGGCAAACAAAGCGGATATTCCGCAACGGCACAGCATATAGATACGGTACGAAACTGGTATGGAAACGATCAGGGAAGGGAGATGGCCGCAGCAATGTTTGCCGTGCTACAGATCAGGCCGCAGGAAAACGGTTTCCTGCAAAAGATCAAAGAACGCATGCATCCGGCAAGGCCGCAGGCAATTCAGGTTGCAGTGAAGGGCGGCACGCCTTTTCTCTGTGTGGAGGCATCCCGCCGGAAAGGAGAGCTCCCCTGGGAAGAGATCGCTTTCTGTGCCGGGCGCTGCGCTGGGAGAATGCTGTTGCCGGACGGAATCATTCCTCCAGACGGTGGCTCGGTCAAAGCGTTTTTGCCAGATGCGCTTGCCCCATTGATTCTATTTAATACGGCCTGCGACGTCCTCTCGCGCAGACGGCAGCCACCTGGCGAAGAATGCATCACACTGCTTGACCCAAAAGGAAGGCTCGCGCGGCGGGCAGGCCGCCTGCTGGCCTTCGCCTCCCTGGTACGGGTTGTCACAGATCATGCCGCCATATATGAGCAAACTGCTGAGCAGGTTATGGAGGATTATGGGGCGGCGCTTTTGATTCAGGATACCTTCGCCGGTGCGCGGGACAGCACCGTTGTCATCGCGCCGGGCGGCCTGAAAGAGAGCTTCTTTCCAGAACGGAAATGCGCTGTTTTCACCAATCAGGAAAGCAGCGGCGGGTATCTCTGCATCACTGCCGAAGGGATCAACCTGCCAGAGCCTTACTTCCGCCTGATCCCGGATGGGATCAATCCAGATCAGTTTGCGGGCGCGCTATATGAAGCGTCCGGCCTGCGGGAGCTCAGCAGGTTCACCTATACCCGGCTAAAGCTATACGGCACAACGACCAATCCCGGTGGCGCGGCGCGGATGCTCAGCGCGGTGCGGGAGGAAAGCAGCGGCAATCGATAAATCCACCGCTTACAACCGATAGCCGGCACTTTGCCTGTGATAAAACCTCCGCTTTTCCCGCACGAGGCAAATAACCCTGTGCTGAAACTCCGCACGATGGGAATAAGAAAGGGATTGCTGCAAAGCTTCTTGCAGCAATCCCTCTGAAATCAGATTCCACCCTATTCGATTCAAAACGTTTCAAAAAAGCTTTTGCCCCGTTCTATTCCGACTTTTCCCTTTTCAGCTTCATCAACTCTTCTCGGAATGTTTCAATATCCTTAAACTGGCGGTATACGGAAGCAAAACGGACATATGCCACCTCATCGATCTCTTTGAGCTTTTCCATCGCAAGCTCACCGATGTGCTCAGAGGTCACCTCTCTATCCAACGAATTCTGTAGAGACGTCTCAATATCATCCACAGCGGCCGTCAACGCCGCCGCACTGACAGGGCGTTTCTCACAAGCACGCAGCATGCCGTTATAAAGCTTATCACGGTCGAAAACCTCGCGCGACTTATCTTTTTTTACAACGACCACCGGAACGCTTTCGATCACCTCATAGGTGGTGAAGCGCTTTGCACAACGCATACATTCCCGGCGGCGGCGGATGCGCTCGCCCTCATCCGTCGGGCGGGAATCAATCACTTTGCTTTCCTCATAGCCACAGAATGGACATCTCACACTCATCACTTCCAGCGCTTTTAATCATAGGAATTACCGCCTTGCGGCAGGAGGCGTTTCGCGCCGACAACCATTTTTCCAATGCTTCAAAGCTATCCGCTTTGAAGCTATTATACCATTGCAAAAACCATCTACGAAAAATGACGTTGCCGCATCGCGGCAGGAGGCGTTTCACGCCGACAACCATTTTTCCAATGCTTCAAAGCTATCCGCTTTGAAGCTATTATACCATACCCATCCGAATATCCGCAAGCCCCAATCTCTCAGCCTTGTTGCTTCTCTAAATAGGCCTTAGCACGCATCAACTGCTTGTCATCCGTAAAATTCCCCGCATATAGTTCAATCATAAAGCTTCCCTGGTATCCCGCATCCTCCAACAGTGCGGCAAGCGCGTTAAAACGAAACGCGCCTTCCCCAGGCGGCAGGCAATCCCTGCCGGGCAGGTGATCGCTGACATGGACATGGACGATTTCGCCGGCAAATTGCCGCGCAAGCTCGAGCGGGTCAAGGCCGGAACGCACCGCTTGCTTGAGATCCAGCACCATATGAAAATCATTCCCCAGTGCCTTTCGCATCCGGGCAAGAAAAACGGGGGATTGTGAGGAAAACTGTACCACATTCTCCTGCGCAACCATAATCCCCTGTGCCCGGCCCAGTTGAACAAGCGCTCCGAAGCGCTCAAAATATTCCGGCTCTTCAATCGAGGCCCCCGGCTTCAGCCCATGCATCACCAGCAGATGCGCCCCAAGCGCATTTGCCGCGTCAAAATACCGCTTATAATATTCCAACGTGTCATGAAATCGCCGTTCATATGCGCTGAAAAGAAAAAAAGGCTCAGTCCCAGAGCTGAAGGGGTGCACTGACACCACCTGAATCTTACAAGCCTCCTGTTCCCGGCAAATCGCCTTCAAGAGCGGGCCGCGCAGCTCGGAAAAAGAGTTGAAAAATACCTCCGCTGTGGAAAAGCCCAATTCCCCTACCCGCTTGAGCGCTCGCTCAGTTTCAAGCGGATAAAAAGCAGGCGGTAGATGCTCCAATTTGGATCAAGAATACCATCCTCCTAAAAGTTTGCAGATTTATCTTTCAAACTGCGTGTTAGGCCTGGGTTGTATCAGCATTCCAACATTTATACATTGCGAAACAGCGCCGCAGACCGCTATAATGGATTAAAATCGCAACGCAATATTATTTTAAAAACGAGTCGTTTATAGAAGGGATGGCCATGCATCCAATGCAGAAACTATTAACAGAGCTCCACGATACCGTACATACCATGCACCGCCTGCCAAAGCTGCTGCTGAAATATGGCGGTATGCTAGTGATCTTTCTTTTTACCGCATCGGCCGCCGCATACCTTTGCGCTGGACGGTTGAGCGATTATCACGCCCTGATGATTTTGAGCGGCGATCTTTTTGTTTGCGGGAAGGATACGCTTGCCGCCGCTATCGTGCCGGCGTTGCTGATTGAAATCATCCTGCGCGCAGGTAAAGCAGATGACAGCCGATAAGCGGATTGCGCCTATTTTTCTTCTATTACGCCATAGGGCCAATCCGTAATCGCGCCGAAATCATAAACATCCGTATACCCCATCTGGATTAATGTTTCTGCCGCCGCCTTGCTACGCACGCCGCTGGCGCAATAAACCAGGACCGTCTTGTTTTTATCCGGTAGCAGCTCGGGCGCCTTCTCTGCAATCTCCCGGTGAGGGATTAAAATATCTCCCTCAATATATTTCAAATTGTGCTCAACCTGGCTGCGCACATCCAGAAGAACATAGGGCTTTCCACTCTCCATGATCTCCTTGGCCTTCTGCGCGGTGATCCGGTGGTAACCTTCCACAGTCGTTTCTTCTGAAACAAGGCCGGTCGTTTGGCTATCCAGCTCCGTCAAATGGCCGCAGCCGGAGAGAACTGATGCGAACGCGCAAAGCAACGCCAGGATCAAAGCGGCCGTTACATATTGTTTCTTTACAAGCATATTCCTGCCTCCTCTCGTCAAGCTATTCATCGGCAGTCTTTTTTCTATTATTTTCCATATTCACTTTCAACGGCATCGGCTCTACCGCGGCCGTTTTCTTTTTTGCCACGCCCGGGCGGCGTTCCAATTTTCTTTTGTTCCCCTTTTCATCCACAATCCAGGTATTGTCAAGCTGGCCCGTCAGGCTCCGGCGAAACGCGGCGATGTATTCCTGCCGAAGTGCCAACTGCTCCTCCTTCTCCGCATCCGTCAGCCCATCTGTGCGTGATTTGCGCGCGAGAAAATTAATTCGGTCTATTTTTTCCTGATTCATGCAACATTCCCCCTTGCCTGATATGTCAACAAGCCTTGCTTCCGCTATGCTTATCATTCTACCTTTTTATCAATAAATTCCGGTTTGAGTTTTGAATAGACGATCTTTTGTTCGCTATAAAGCCCATAATAGCCGGAAAGCATAAAACTCACCGCGACCACCACGGCAAAAAAGCCAAAGCCCTTCGCACCAAATAGCTCTACGCTCAGAATTAAAGAGCTGACCGGACAGTTGGTCACGCCGCAAAAAAGCGCCACCAGCCCCAGCCCAGCCCCGAAGGAGGGCGAAAGGCCCAGCAGCTTCCCGATCACATTTCCAAACGTCGCCCCTGTAAAAAAAGCGGGCACGATCTCGCCGCCCTTAAAGCCCGCGCCCAGCGTCAGCGCTGTAAACAGGATCTTTAGGGCAAATGCCTCCGGGCGCGCCTGCCCTGCAACGGCACGGGCGATCACATCCATACCGGCGCCGTTATAATCACGCGTGCCGACCAGCAGGGTCAGCAAGGCAACCAGCAAACCGCCCACAGCGGCACAGAGATATTTATTGGGGATTAACTTTTTATAGAGCGCAGCCGACTGATGCATGCACACGCAAAACAAGATGCTCAGCACGGCGCACAGTACGCCGAGCAGCGCCACCTTTGCCACGCCGAGCGCCGAGCCCTCCGGCACACCCGTAAGCAAAAATTCCGTGGGGGCAATCCCGAAAAGGGAAGAAATTCGGTCTCCTACCACAGCAGCGATCACGCAGGGCACAATTGCTGAATAATACATTACGCCCACGCTGATGACCTCCATGGAAAAAATCGCAGAGGTGACCGGCGTGCCAAACAGGGCGGAAAAAGCCGCGCTCATGCCGCACATGGTCAAAATGCGTGCATCCTTCTCATCCAGATGCAAAATCCTTCCAAACTTTGCAGCGAGACTACCGCCGAGCTGCAACGCCGCCCCTTCCCTGCCGGCCGATCCGCCAAAGAGATGGGTTAAAAGCGTGGTTGCAAAAATCAGCGGAGCCGTTTAAACGAAAGCTTTTCATTCGTGCGCACCGCAATTAACACGAAATTCGTGCCGCGATCATTATTGATCCCGCCCCATTTATACAGCGCCGTAATCAAGACGCCGCCCACCGGCAAGAGCCAAACGAGCCACGGGTGCGCCTGCCGCAATGCAAGCGCACCGCTCAAGGCCATGTGAAAAGCAGTTCCGATTAAACCGATGACAATCCCGGCAAACAGCGCGAGCGCCGACCATTTTAAAAAGGCAAGGAGGGTTTTTAATCGCCTCCTTACCAGGAAAATGCCCGTTTTGAAGATCCATACTGGCGTCTGCCCCTTTCTCGGCCAAGGGAGGTTTTCCTGCGGGTATAACACCGCCGAACAAGAAAAAACCGCTTGTGATCAACTAGATTTTTCATGCCTATGGCCATTTTTCTCCCCCTCTACTCCCAGCCACAGAATTGTACGGTTTTGGAAAAGCTTGAAATTTACACTGCGTCTCATCCGCCAGAACAAAAAACGCGGTTTGCAAGCTTCATCTTTCAAGCTTTGCCTTTCACGATGCCGCCAAACAGGCGGTAACGCCGACGATATATTATGATTTAGTATAGCATATCTGTGCGCTTTTGCGCAAATGATATCCGCTCATGTATGCCCAAAAGCGGCGGAGCAAAATAACTCCGCCGCTCAAGGATTTAGAATGGGATTATTGATAGGAAACCTTCGTATTTTCAAACGTGCTGTTTTTCCACTCGGCGATAAACTCGTCATTGTAAAAATTGCTGCGCTCGTTCAACTCCTGATTGACCTTATCCAGGCCATCCCGCTCGACCAAAGTCGGCGCGCCGGAGAAGAGGTTTGTGCCCAGACCAAGCCGGTCGCCCTCGATCTGAACGCCCAAGCTTGCTAAAATCGTCGGGTAGAAATCAAACGGGGCAAATTCGCGCCCATATGCCTTTTCCGCTTTTACCGGCGCATTTAGAATCAAATTAAAGATCGCACGGCGGTATTTTTTATCGACCTTTGCAAAAAATTTCTGATCCATGCTCCAATGGTCGCCTGTCAATACAATTGTCGTATTGGGGTAAAAATCTTGCTGCTGAATCCAGCGGATAAACCGAACCGTTTCAGCGGTCGAATAAGAGATAACGTTTGCATACTGGTTGCCGTGTTTATCCTTTACACCAGGGCTTAAGTAACCATCCGGGAAGTGGGTATCAGCCGTTTCCATATTCAGATGGAAGGGCTTGCCCGTTTTTGAAAGACGGATTAGCTCCTCCTTGGCAAATTCGTAGAGCTTATCATCCTCATAGCCCCACCAAACCTTATAGTCCTTGGGAATCAGCCCCTTCTCCTTCACCGCCTTATAATCCATGAAGTTAAAATCGCCATGGTTTTGGAAAAATGACGTAAGCCCACCAAAATCAGAATCCGCGCCAAACATAATCGTCTGCTCATAACCCTGCGCTTTTAAAATATCACCTATTCCAACAGCGCCTGGTAGAAATTTCCCAGATTTTCCATAAGAATTACCATTCATCGGAATCTTCAGAGGGAGCCCCAATTCCATATTGACCATTGCGGCTACCGACCAGCTGGAGCCCACCGTCTGGCGCGGGCCGCCAAACGTATCCGGCGTATGAGAAAAGCTGACGCCCTCCCCGGCAAGCTGCGTTAATTCCGGCATCAGGTTTGTTTTCATATAGCCGCCCAATTCTTTGGACAGGTAGGTGGTTTCAATCGATTCTAGATAAATATGGATCAAATTGCGCTTCTCTTTCGGGAATATCAGCTTCACATCGCGGGGGCTCACATAATGATCTTGGATATAGCTGGAATCGGAAACATAAGCATGATAAACATCGACCAGCTGGAATTTTTTCACACCATAAACCAACCCGCCGGCCAAAACGGCAACCGCTAACACAAGGCTTAACACGAGCCGGGGAATCCGGCCAAACACAACGCGAAGCTTTTCCCCACGATGCAGCACAAGGCGGTATACAGAGCATACAAAAATGCTGAACAGCATTGTCAATACAGCCGTTTCAAACACAGGGCCCTCAAATGCAGTCACCATCACATCGGAGCTGGTGCCGACAATCGGGGATTTGAGGTTGACCAAAAATTGATCGGGCGTAATATCACCAAACGTTCTTTTTCCCCAGTTTGTGGCGGTAAAAGCCGCCGCACCGACTGCAAAAAGCAGAATGGAGATCACCTTCCCAACAAGAAAACCTGCTTTCTGCTTGCGCTCTTCCCGCTCGTAGGTCAGAACACCCTCAAAAATACCCTTCAGAAACAGAACGGCTGCCCCTACGCAAAGCGCAAAGCACAGGTATTTCAAAAAGTAAAGCGGGCCATGGCGGCTAATATAAAACACATCCGGAATCTTTAGGAAATATTTCATCACAGCAATCGCCAAAAGGTTAACAATGATCGTATCCTTTATGATCCGATAGGGCAAATCCGGGAACCATTTTTTCCTTTGCAGCAGCCAATATTCCGCTGCACCGATGGCGATCCCGACGACCAGACAACATAAAATTAGCATCCCTTTGACCATCCCTTTCTTTTTCCCAGTCATCAAATTGGGCAGTTTTGGCTGCGCCAAAACCCCCGCATTGCATTTCATGTGCAAAAGCATAAAATGCAATGTGAGGGAAGAGCTTGCAAACGCCTTTCCTCTTTCGACATTTTGCATACTTTTTTGATAAATGCAGGTGTATTCTACCATGCTTTTGTAAGAAACTCAATACATTGTTCAATATAATATTTGAATGAAAAATACAGGGGTGGGAAATATGGGCGTTTATTTTATCGATCCAAAAACATTGGTGGATACAAAATTTTTGTTTCTGATGGAACATGGCGCTGTTCAGGCTACGCAAGCCGCCGTTTGAAAAAAACTGCGGTGCGCAAATTGCACACCGCAGTTATGGCTGGGATGGCTGGATTCGAACCAGCGGATGACGGAGTCAAAGTCCGTTGCCTTACCCCTTGGCTACACCCCAATATTTTATTTTACGCTTCTTACGCTGATACCAAAATACGCAAAGCTTTCGCCTTGCGTATGGAATCATCAAATGGGGTGGGTAATCGGGTTCGAACCGACGACCTCCAGGGCCACAACCTGGCACTCTAACCAGCTGAGCTATACCCACCATAATTGGCGCGCTTGAAGGGACTCGAACCCCTGGCCCACTGCTTAGAAGGCAGTTGCTCTATCCACCTGAGCTACAAGCGCATAAAGAAAGAGAAAACTGGAGCGGGTGATGGGAATCGAACCCACACAACCAGCTTGGAAGGCTGGGATTCTGCCATTGAACTACACCCGCACAAAAGCCTTCCCGCGTGCGCCGGGATTCGGAAAGAAAATGGAGCGGGTGGCAGGAATTGAACCCACCTCTCCGGCCGGGAAGGCCGGCGTTCTGGCACTGAACTACGCCCGCATATCAACAATAGGAAGCAGATAGAGCCTTCAAGCGACGGGAGTTATTTTATCACAATCCACGGCTTCCGTCAAGCCTTATTTTCCCTTATAACGGGAAAATATTAAATTTATTTCCATAAGGGCTGCCGCAAAACGCTTTGCACCTTGCAGCAGCCCGCCTTTACAAAACCGTTAAACCGCAGAAGAACGCGGCCTCGGCTTTTCCACCACCGTGGCGGCCTTGAGCCGGACAGGCTTGCGATTAGGGTTCTTTTCGATCAGGGGCGGCTGGTTATCCTTGACGTAAGCCGCCGTAATCTGCACGCGCTCAATCGTATAATCCGAAGGGATTGTATACATAATCGGCGTGAGCAACTTCTCCATGATGGAGCGCAAGCCACGAGCTCCCGTCTCCTTTTCCAGCGTCTGGTCTGCAATTGCATCCAGCGCGTCTTTATCAAAATCGAGCTCCACATGATCCATCTCAAACAGCTTTTTATACTGCTTAATCACCGCATTTTTCGGCTCTGTGAGAATGCGCACAAGCGCCTCCCGATCCAATGCATGCAACGCCGTGATCACCGGCATACGGCCAACCAGCTCCGGAATCAGGCCGAATTTGACCAAATCCTGATGGATGACCTTTTCCATGATCGTGGAAAGCTCCATATCTTTCTTGCCGCGGATTGTCGCTTCAAAACCGAGGGAGGAATTTCCCATCCGGTTTTCAACGATTTTTTCGATTCCATCAAAGGCGCCGCCGCAGATGAATAAGATATTCGAGGTATCAATTTGGATAAACTCCTGCTGCGGATGCTTGCGTCCGCCCTGCGGCGGAACATTAGAAACCGTGCCCTCCAGGATTTTCAGCAGCGCTTGCTGTACGCCCTCACCGCTGACGTCGCGCGTAATTGAAGTGTTTTCGCTTTTGCGGGAAATCTTGTCGATCTCATCCACATAGATAATGCCGTGCTCCGCGCGCTCAATATCGTAATCCGCCGCTTGGATCAGCCGCAGGAGGATATTTTCTACATCCTCGCCGACATAGCCCGCCTCTGTGAGCGTTGTCGCATCCGCAATGGCAAACGGCACGTTAAGAATCCGGGCCAGCGTCTGCGCAAGCATCGTTTTGCCAACGCCTGTGGGGCCCAGGAGCAAAACATTGCTCTTTTGGATTTCCACATCCGCACCCTTGCCGAAATAAATGCGTTTATAGTGGTTATAAACAGCCACGCTCAGCGCGATTTTTGCCTGCTCCTGCCCGATCACATATTCGTCGAGCTGATCTTTCAGCTCCTCCGGCGTGGGAAGGGTAAAATTCGCGTCGTCCCTCCCACCGTGGCGGTGCGGGCGGTCCTCATCCTCAATGACCTCCCGGCAAAGCTCCACACACTCGTTGCAGATGAAAACGCCCGGCCCTGCGACCAGCGTATCCACCTGATCCTGCGTTTTATTGCAGAAGGAGCAGCGTACACCCTTCTGACTGTTGTCATCATCTCTTGGCATTCGTGCAATACCTCCCCGGTAAAAGCAATTACCTGTGCTCAATGATACGGTCAACCAGGCCGTATTCGAGCGCTTCCTGTGCGCTCATAAAGTTATCGCGCTCCGTATCCTGGCAGATCACGTCATAGGGCTTGCCTGTATTGGCGGCCAGGATTTTATTGAGGCGCTCCTTGGTTTTGATAATATGGCGGGTTGTGATCTCCATATCCGTCGCCTGCCCCTGCATGCCACCAGAGGGCTGATGGATCATCACTTCGCTATTGGGCAGCGCAAGGCGCTTACCCTTTGCGCCGGCTGCAAGCAGGAATGCGCCCATGCTCGCCGCCATGCCCATGCAGATAGTGGAAACATCGCATTTGATATACTGCATGGTATCGTAAATTGCAAGCCCATCTGTTACGGAGCCGCCCGGGCTGTTGATATAAAAGCTGATATCCTTTTCGGAATCCTGCCCTTCCAGGAACAGCATCTGCGCTACCACCAAGCTTGCAGTCGTTTGATTGACCTCATCGCAGAGCACAATGATGCGGTCGTTGAGCAAGCGGGAAAAAAATATCGAACTGCCTTTCTCCCCTGCTGGTCTGCTCGACTACCATTGGTACTAAGCTCATAGGAAAGATCCCCCTTTAATTGTGTCATGGATTACATCAGTGCAGAGGATTTCGCCCAATCCACTGACGCCTGTGTTTGCAAAAGCATACGCATCGAAACAGCACGCTTTGTGCCAAAAAATGCGCAAAATGCGGGCCACATCGAATGGCTCGCAATTACTTTTTCGAATACGCGCGCCGCATATGCCTTTAGTATTGCACAGGCGGCGCGCGCTTTAAACGCCGAGTCAAAATTATTCCGCTTTCGGCTCCTCAGCTGGTTTCTCTTCCGTTGCGGCTTTTTTCTTGCGGGTCGCCTTTTTTTTCTTAGCGACAGAATGCTCCTTGAGCAGGTCAATTGCTTTGCGCATGGCAAGGTTCGCCTTGATGTCGGCGGCAGGGATCACGCCCTTGATCTTGTCGATATCCATCTTATAATTCTCAGCGAGCTTTGCATATTCCGCCTCTATCTCATCCTCGGCCGGCTCAATCTGCTCAAGCTCCACGATCTTTTCCAGCGCGAGACGGGTCTTCACATTCGTCTCCGCCTGCTCGCGGTACATGGCCATCATCGCGTCGCGCTCCATGCCCGTGTAGTTGAGGTAGGTGTCAAAATCAATGCCCTGCGACTGCAAGCGGTAATTGAATTCATCAAACTCCTCCTGCGCCGCACGATCAAACATCAACTGCGGAATTTCCGCCGTTACCAGCGCGGGAAGCTGATCGAGAACCGCATGCTCAAAATCTTCATCCGCATGCTCCTGCTTATGATCGAGCATCTTCTTTTTGGTATCCGCCTTCAGCTCATCGAGCGTGTCGAACTCACTGACATCCTTGACAAACTCATCATCCAGCTCCGGCAGCTCTTTCTGCTTGATCTCATGAAGCTTAATCTTAAAGGTGGCGTCCTTTCCCTTGAGCTCCTCGGCATATTCTTCCGGGAAGGTAACGTTGATGTCAAACTCTTCGCCAGCACTGTGGCCTACCACCTGCTCCTCAAAGCCGGGAATAAACTGATGGGAACCGAGCGTCAGGTCGTAATTTTCACCCTTACCGCCTTCAAAAGCGACGCCGTCCACAAAGCCTTCAAAATCAATCACAGCCAGATCGCCATCCTGCGCGGCACGATCCTCCACGCTGATGTAACGCGCATTGCGCTCGCGCATCTTCTCGATTTCCTCATCGACTTCTTCATCTTTCACCTCAACGGCCGGTTTCTCCGCCTCCAAGCCTTTATATTCGCCCAGCTCCACTTCAGGCTTCACGGCAACCTTTACCTTAATCAGAGCGCCGTCCTTACCCATCTCCTCCACTTTAGGTTCATAGGGCTCATAAACCGTTTTCAGGCTGGACTCTTCCACAGCCTCTTTGACCGCCTGCGGATAAACCGCCTCGATCGCATCCTCATAAAACACCTCAGGGCCATAAACGCGCTCAATAAATGCACGGGGAGCTTTCCCCTTGCGGAAGCCATGAACGGTGATATTCTTTCTCTGCTTGAGATACGCTTTGTTGACAGCGTCCTCAAACGTCGCGGCGTCAACCGTTACTTCCAGCTCGTATACACCGGCCTCTTCCAATTTGGTCGCTGTTTTTAAACTCATCTTAATTTTCCTCCTGTACATCTGTTGCAGTTTAACTAAGTTATTATAGCAGATACATGCTGCAATTTCCAGTTTTTTTTTAAAATCTGAAATTCTTTACAAATTCTTCATGAATCCTTGCC
>ENA-OQAB01000341-OQAB01000341.1-human-gut-metagenome-genome-assembly--contig:-NODE-341-length-26941-cov-3.415305_pt1 | contig 26941 bp, 27 predicted proteins | sample MGYA00242490_ERZ504517 | MGnify/ENA primary metagenome ERZ504517 (study PRJEB26092, sample SAMD00036298) | human gut metagenome | host: Homo sapiens | study: EMG produced TPA metagenomics assembly of...
ATCTCCCACTGTCAGAGTATGCGTGTCCGCCAAAGCTGGCCGTTCCCTCCAGAATGTCCACCTTGTTTCCGCGGAGCAGGCCTCTGACGCCGCCACCAGGGTAGAAACCACCTTCTGCCTGCGCTTCTGCAGCTTTGCCATATCCACCTTCAGTGCGGAGAGATCCACGCCTTCCACGGCGAAGTCGGCGGCATGCTTACGGTATCCAGCACATTGGCCGTTTGATCAGAGTCTTGGTGGGATGCAGCCCACGTTCAGGCAGGTACCTCCAAGATAGGTGGACTCGATAATGCAGGTCTTTTTCCCCATCTGCGCCGCTTTGATGGCAGTCTCATACCCTCCCGGGCCGGCGCCGATAACTGCGATGTCATATTGATAGTCCATAGTTTGATCCTTCTCTCATCCCGGTATCGGTGTACGGGCCCGGCACGCTCAGTAGAGCTCCCTATAGATTTTCCGTACCCGCTCCTCGTCCAGGGGGACGAAATTGTTTGCCATCAGGCGGCCCTGGCTGGTGATCACGCTGTGGGCAAACTCATCGATGTCCTCCCGGGTCATGCCGTACGCGTGCAGAGGCTTCTTGGGCAGGATCTGATTCAGCAGTTCTTCCAGCTTGTCGTAGACCACGGGCACCCCGCAGCCCAGCAAATCAGCCAGATAGCGGTTCAGCACCGCAATCTCCCCATCCTGCCTGAGTTCCATGTAGTTTTTCAGCACCCCGGTAAACATCGCATAGTTGCTCTCGCCATGTGGCACGTGATATTTGCCGCCCAACGGATAACTGGTGGCGTGAACCGCGGCGCAGCCGGCGGTTCCGAAGGCCAGTCCGGCATAGTTGGAGGCAAGCAGAAAGTCCTCCAGCAGGCCGATTCGGCTCTCCTGCCCATCCATGGCAATCCGCTGATAGCCCCGGATGAGCATCTCAATGGCTTTGTACCCGAACAGCTTGGTGTAAGGGGTGGCTTTGGGGGACAGGGAAGACTCCACGGCATGCACCAGGGCATCAATGGAGCTGGTGGCAAACACTCCAAAGGGCAGGCCCTCCAGCAATTCGGGAATGAGCACCGCCTGATCGGCATACATGGCAGGACTCACCAGTCCCAGCTTGGTTCCCATGCGGGTACGGGCCATAATCGAAATGTTGGTCACCTCGCTGCCCGTACCGCAGGTAGTCGGCACAATAACCAGCTCGCGCTTCTTTTCCAGGTCAGGGGCCTTGTCATACAGGGCATCCACTCCCTCACTGCCGGCGACCGCCAACACCTTGGCGATATCAATCACGGTTCCGCCGCCGATGGCCACAATCCGCTTGCAGTCGGTTTTGGCCGCGGCGGCCAAAATGGCGTCCACCATCACGTCGCTAGGCTCCCCGGCACCGTACTGTTCTTGAAAGAGGATCTGGCAGCCCAGTCCCATCTGCCCAAAATAGGGCTGGTAAATGTACTGATTGGTCAGGATCAGATCCTGGGAGCTGAGTTTGAAGTCCTCCACGAATTCCCGGCAGGTTGCAAACTGATGCAGCGTCGGTTTGAATAAAATGGAGACCATATCCGCTTCCCCTCCGTCAGCCGATCGCGGTGAGGCCGCCGTCGGGATAGAGGATCTGTCCCGTGACAAAGGCGCCGGCCTCGGAGGCCAGGAACACCGCAGGGCCCATGCAGTCTTCCACCTTGCCGATTCTCTCCAGAGGCTTACCGTTACCCAGATTCAGGGTTTCCGGGTGCTCCTTGATGACCTCCGCCATCATGGGCGTAACCGTGAGGGTGGGGCCGATGGCGTTGACGGTGACCTCGGGGCCCAACTCGGCGGCCAGGGTGCGGGTCAGCATATCCACGGCGCCCTTGGAGGTACAGTAGCCCATGTTGCCGCCGCCGCCGCTGAAGGCCCGGACGCCCCGGACGGAGGAGAGGTTGATGATGCGGCCGTAGCCGTTTTCCTTCATGACCTTACCGAAGTGCTTACAGGCCATGGCGACGCCGATTACGTTGACGTTCATCATATCGGCCATTACATCCATGGGGAAGTCGAACAGGCTGAACTTCTTGTTATAGCCCTGGGCGTTGACCAGAATATCCGCCTTCTTGTGATTGCTTACCACGGTGTTGACCAGGGCAATGATGCTGTCCTCATTGGTGGCATCCACCGTGTAGATGGCCACATCCTTCCCCACTTTTTCCTTGATCTCACTTTTCGCCCGCACAAGGGATTCCATCTTGCGGCTGGCAATCACGACTTCAGCGCCGTAGAACGCCATCGCCTCAGCAATTCCCTGGCCGATACCGCCGGCACCGCCAATCACGACTGCTACCTTACCATCCAAACGAAACAGGTCTTTCATAATTAATAACCTCCTAACATTGTTGTGGCGAGCGTTTTAAATATGGAGCCGCCGCAAAGGCGGCTGACGCTTATTGGGATTTTCTGATCACCGACGGAGTTTCTCCACCCGCCCCATGGCGGCAGGACTTACATCAGAATCTGTACCGGGTTTTCCAGAAGCTGCTTCATGTACTCCACAAACTGGGAGGCCAGAAGGCCGTCGATGAGCCGGTGATCCACAGAGAGCTGAATATTCATCATGGGCCGGATGGCGATGGTATCCTCCCCGTTTTCGTCGGTAATCACCACCGGCGTTTTGCGCACCGAGCTGACAGAGAGGATGGCGGCTTCCGGCGCGTTAATAATGGCCGTAAAGTTTCCGATGCCGAACATGCCCAGATTGGAGATGGAGAAGGTGCCGTTGCTGTACTCCTCAGGCTTCAGGCGCCCCTCCTTGGCCCGCGCCACCAGATCCTTGGATTCGGCGGCCACATCGGTGAGGCTCTTATTCTGTACATTCTTTACCACAGGTACCACAAGGCCGTTGTCTCCGGCCACGGCGGTACCTATATTGATGGACTTGTAGGTGACGATCTGATCCTCTTTCAGCGTCACGTTGATTCCGGGGAACTTCTTCAGCGCCTTGCAGGCCGCCATGATCAGCAAATCGGAAACGGCGATGCGCACCTCGCTGTTCTCATTGAGCTGCTTGCGGAAGGCGGTAAGATTGGTGGTGTCCACCGCGTCGGTGAAGTAGAGGTGCGGCGCGGTAAACTTGGAATGGGCCAGCTTGTCGCCGATGATCTTGCGCACCCCCTTGTAGGGAACCACGGAGGCGATCTGCAGTTCATCGGAGCCGGAAGAAGCTGCCGCTGCGGCGGCCCGCTCCACGTCCTTCTTCATAATCTTCTCTCCGGCGCCGGTACCCTGTACGGTACTCAGATCGACGCCGGTTTTCTCGGCCAGCTTGCGGGCCAGGGGGCTGGCTTTGATATCCCGCTCGGTAATCCCCCCCTGGAATCCGGTTCCCTGAATGGAGGACACATCGGCAGCGGCGATGCCATTGTCCTTCATGTACTTTTTGGCCCGGGGGGTGAGCTTCAGCTCTCCCATCTCTGCGGGGGGCGGCGGCCTTCTCGGCAGGCTCATCATCCTCATCGTCATCAAAGTCGGCCTCCACCTGGGCGTCCGCCACCACGGCGGTCACATGGCTGGCCAGGATGGCGTCGGCGTCCTCGCCGGGCTCGCCCACCACGGCCACCGGAGTAAGCACCGGCACGGTATTGCCGGGTTCCAGGGCGATCTTCAGCAGAGTACCGGCGCAGCTTGCTTCCACGGTGATCACCGACTTGTCGGTGTGCACGTCAAAGAAGGGGTCGCCGATGGCGACAGGATCCCCCACCTGCTTGTGCCACTCCGCGATAGTGCCCTCATCCTGGGTGTAGCCCAGCTTGGGCATGACCACTACTTTTGCCATTTTGCCTACCCCCCTTCTTACAGCAGCTTCTCTACAGCCGCCAGGATGGTGTTTTCATTGGGCACCACGAGTTTTTCCAGGGCGGGGCTGAAGGGGATGGACACGTCAGGCGCACACAGGCGCTGGATGGGCGCATCCAGATCGTAGAACACCTCATCCTGAATCGCGGCACAGATCTCGGCGGCCACGCCGAAGCTGGTGTAGCCCTCGTCCACAATGAGCAGACGCCCGGTCTTCTTTACCGATTTAATGATTGTCTCTTTGTCCAGCGGAACCAAAGTACGCAGGTCAATGACCTCTACGCTGACCCCCTTCTTCTTTTCCAGGTGCTTGGCCACCTTGACACACTGTCCCACCTGGAAGGAGTTGGCCACCACGGTGACATCGCTGCCCTCATGCACCACAACGGATTTGCCGATGGGAAGCAGGAGATTTTCATCCCCGTCGTCGGGCATATCAAACTCCACGCTGTAGTGCTTGCGGTGCTCCACCACAATCACGGGATTATTGTCCCGGATGGCGGATTTCAGCAGGCCCTTGGCGGTATAGGCATCGGACGGGATGACGATCTTGGAGCCGGGGAAGTGGGCGATGACCGCGTTCAGATTCTGGGAGTGCTGGGCGGCGGCGGCCCGGCCGGCGCCGATGGTGGTTCGGATGACCATCGGGACATTTTTCTGTCCGCCGGACATGTAGCACACCTTGGCCATCTGATTGACAATCTGATCCATAGCCACCAGCATAAAGTCCGAGAACATAATCTCCACGATGGGCCTCATGCCCGTAAGGGCCATGCCGATGCCCATGCCAACAATGCCGGACTCGCTGATGGGGAATCCTTCATCCGCAGATCACCGTACTCTCATACAGTCCCTTGGAGCAGCGCCAAGTGCCGTCACCCACGCCGATGTCCTCGCCGATCATCATCACCATGGGATCCCGGGCCATTTCCTCGTCCAGGGCCTCCCGCACGGCGTCACGATAATAAATCTTTCTCATCTTTTCTTCCCTCTCAGTCGCAGAAGATATCGTCCATCAGCTCGGACGCCTCAGGATAGGGGCTTTCAGCGGCAAACTTGCAGGCCGCCTGAACCTCCTGTTCCACCTTATCCTCGATCTCCTTGCGCTCCTTCTCTGTAAGGTAGCCCTTATCCCGGAACAGGATCAGAGGATCCCTGGCTTTCCAGGCCTCCACCTCCTCCGGCGGACGGTAGGTACCGGGATCGCTGCCGTTGTGGCCGTGGTGGCGATAGGTCTTGCACTCCACAATCGAGGGCCCCTTACCCTCCCGGGCGTGCTTGACGGCCTTCTGCATCGTCTTGTAGACCGTTTCTACATCGTTGCCGTCGATGGTATAGCCGGGGATGCCATAGCCGATTGCCCGCTTGGCCAAGTCGTGCTCTTTGGTGACCCGGCGGCTGTCCACCGTGATGCCGTAAAGGTTGTTCTCAATGACGTACACCACCGGCAGATCCCACGCGGCAGCCATATTGATGGACTCATGGAAGGTGCCCTCGTTGGCGGCGCCGTCACCGAAGAAGCACAGGGTTACCTGGTCGGTACCGCGGTACTTGGCCGAATAACCGGCGCCGGTGGCCATTGGAATCCCGCCGCCCACAATGCCGTTGGCGCCCAGAATGCCCAAATCCATGGCCATGATGTGCATGGAACCGCCCTTGCCCTTGGAATAACCCGTTTCCTTTCCCAGGATCTCTGCCATCATGCGGCCCATGTCGGCCCCCCGGGCCACCAGATGGCCGTGCCCACGGTGGGTAGAGGCGATGTAGTCCCGCGCCTCAATGGCGGCGCAGGCGCCGGCGGCCACAGCCTCCTCGCCGATATACAGGTGGGCCAGGCCGGCCATCTGTCCGGTCTTATAAAACTCAAATACCTCCTGCTCGAACCGCCGGATCTTATACATGTCCGAGTAGAATCGCTTGGCAAGCTCTTTGTTCACAGAATTCCCTTCTTCCTAAGTGTCATGCCGGAATCATCCGGCTCAGCCCCGGCCAGGCATACCGGCAATCACCAGCATGGAGGCGGGGAGGTTCGTCTCATTGCGGATCTCTTTTCCATCTCCCACATTGAAGTGGATGGAATCGTATTTTTTAAGTACGATGGTCTCGTCCTTTGTGCGCACCGTCATCTCACCCTCCAGGATGAAATAGATCAGCTCCACCCCGGTCTCCACGTACTCCGTCCCGCCGCCGGGCAGGAAGTGGGACAGGCCCAGGGTATAGTCCACCGTATTGCTGGTTTCCTTGTTGTGCAGCCGGAGGGCCCGCATATCAAAATGGCCGGTAACCGGATACTCAAAGGCGTCTGCCAATCGAACAACTTTCATGTGATCTTCTCCTTCTGTTATTTCAACGGCTTCAGGCCCAGGATTTCTCTGGCCTGAGCGGGGGTAGCGGGCTGCTTTCCGAAGGTGCGCACCGCTTGAACGGCCCGTTCCACCAGTTGGACATTGGTGGCGGGCACTCCCTTGCTGAGGTATACATTGTCCTCGAGCCCTACCCGGATATGTCCGCCCAGGGCCAGGGCCGCATACAGGATGGGCAGGTGGCTCTTCCCCACGCCAAAGGCCGACCAGGTGGCGTTCTCCGGCAGATGGCGCACCAGATATACCAGATTTTCCACCGTGGCAGGCATACCGCCCAGTACGCCCAGGCAAAGCTGATAGTGGCAGGGGGTAGACAGGTGGCCCTGTTTTGCAAAGTAATCGGCGATCCCCAGCATACCGGCATCGAAGATCTCAACCTCCGGCTTGATGCCGCGCTCTAGATACAGGTCGCCCAGCTTCTCGAGAAACTGCGGGCTATTCATAAATACCCCGCCGGGCATCCAGTTGAAGGTACCGGCGTCATAGGAGCCCATCTCGATGCCCTCCAGCTCCCGGTGATGGGCCATCCGCTCTTCATCCGTGGCGGGATGCTCGGCAGAAGCGCCGGAGGAGGTGCAGTTGATAATGACATCACAGTCCTGGTGGTTGCGGATAAGCCGGATGGTCTCCCGGAATTTCTCCTTGTCCATGGCACCCAGGCCGTCGTCGGCCCGCATGTGCAGATGAACCATGGCTGCGCCCGCTTTCCAGCAGGCGTAGGCATCTGCGGCAATTTCTTCCGGCGTAATGGGGATGTGCGCATTCTTGGCCTTTGGGGTGACTGCGCCAGTGAGGGCAGCTGTGATAATAACCTGATCCATAATTTACGCTCCTTATTATTTGTGGTTCCGAGGACGCTTCTTGTCTCTGGCCCGAATCGCTTCATATAGACTGCAAACCGCGCGCCAAGTAGTGCACTTACGGTTTTTGTGCAGGAAACGCATGGAATCCGGCATAATAATCCCGCTTTTGCGCTCAGATCAGGCCATTAGCCTCGCACTTCCTCCCCACACGCATTGCACATCCGCAATTTTTTGCCGATTTGCACGCTTACAGGCTCTTGGCCAGGTAGTACGCATCGGATATCGCCTGTGTCACCTGAGCGGGCCTGACGCAGTCTCCGATAACGTATTGCTCATCCACCACGTTCCACAGCTCTTCCATTACACCGGTACACGCTCTCATTCCCACGGCGCACAGCACCGCGTCAGCGGGCAGCAGGTGCTCCTGCCCCTCCCGGTCAGTGTAAATCAGTCCCTCATCCGTCACGGCTCTGCCGGTTCCTCCGGTGACGGCGGTGACATACTTGTTCAGCTCCTGTCCCAGCGCCATGCCGTGGAACATATTCACATCGGCTGCCAGCGTATCCCGCATCTCTACGATGGTGACCTGTTTCCCCTTCATGCCCAGGTGAATACCGGTTTCGCAACCCACTAAACCGCCTCCCAGAATCACCACCCGTTCTCCCAGAGCGTCCGGGTTCGCCTCGGCCTGGGCCACCGACACCACCTTATCCGACGCAATCCCCGGAATGGCGGGAATCACCGGCTGGGCGCCGGCGGCAATGATAAGGACATCCGGCCGAACCTTCTCTGCCAGCGCCCTGTCCACCCTTTGATTCAGGGTAACCTTCACGCCGCTGCTTTCCACCCTTCGGATAAGGCACTGGGTAAAGCGATACAGATCCTGCTTGAAGGGTACGGCTTCGGCGAATTTCAGCGCACCCCCAAGCGCATCCGTCTTCTCGTACAGTAGCACCTCATGTCCGCGCCGGGCCGCCGTGATTGCCGCTTCCATGCCGGCGGGGCCGCCGCCCACCACCAGAACCTTTTTCTTTCTCAGGGGCGGGGCCACATAATATTTTTCCTCCAGCTCGGCTCCAATCACCGGATTCACCGAACAGCGGTTTGTACCATTGATTACACTCTCCCCCAGACAAACAAAGCAACGCAGGCAGGGGTGATGTCCTCCTTCTGGCCCGTGTAGGCCTTTTTCGGGAGGAAGGGATCCGCCAGCAGCGCCCGTCCCAGCTCCACGATATCGGCCTGACCGGAGGCGATGATCTCCTCACACTGCTCCGGGTCGCCCAGGGCACCCACGCAGGATACCGGCTTGGACACCACCTGTTTGATGGCCGCCGCCAGATATACGTTGCAGCCGTGATCCAGGAACGCCGATGGATGGGTTCGTACAAAGAGTTCCTGCCGCTCATGGCTGCCACAGGAGATATTGAACAGATCCACCCTGCTCTCCACCATCCGGGCCAACTCCTTGTAGTCTTCCAGGTGCAGCCCCCCTTCCGTAAAGTCATCACCGTTCATGCGGATTTGTATGGGGAACCCGGGGCCTACCGCCTGGCGCACCCGATCCAGGGCCATCAGGAGGAACCGCGCCCGGTTCTCCAGGCTGCCGCCGAACTCATCCTTCCGGTGGTTTTCCAACGGTGAGAGGAACTGGTTAAAGAGCCAGCCGTGGCCGGCATGCACCATTACCATGCCAAACCCCGCCCGCTTGGCGACATCGGCTGCGGCGCCATAGGCATCCAGGATCTCATAGATCAGCTTCTGGGGCATCTCCAGGACCTCTTCCCCGGAAGGCAATACATCGTGGCTGGGGCCATAAGCGGGGCGGCGCTCTTTTTTATGACCGCCGATGCTGGCCAGGCCGGCGTACTTACCGCCGTGGGACAGCTCAATGTTGGCTACCGCCCCATAACGTGTGATGGCCCGGGCAGTGTTGGTCAGAGATGGAAGCACATGCGGGTCATCCAGACAGATCTGCCGGTCGTGGGACTGGCCGGTGGCCGCATGGACAATGCTCTCCCCCAAGGTAACCACACCGCATCCGCCCTTGGCTTTCAGCTCATAGTAGGCCATATTCTCGGTCGTGAGATGGCCCCGGGCGGTATAGCTCATGAGGCCGGTGGGGGCGGAGAAGATGCGGTTTTTGATCAGCTGCCCCCCGATCTTAATTGGGGTAAACAGATGGGGATAGGGTGTCATAAATATCCTCCTTTTGTTTATCGCGGCTGCCCGCACGGCTGTCAGGGAATCAGGAAAATCTTGATCCCCTTTTTGTCCCGGAACTGGGCAAACCCCTCCTTCCAGTCGGCCAGCGGCAGCCGGGTGCTCACCAGAGGCTCCAGCATCAGGCTGTTACCCTCCAGCAGCTTCAGGAGGATCTCCCAGGAGGATCTCGCCTGGGCAAAGCCGGCGGTGACCTTCAGCTCCTTGCGCACCACCATATCCATGTCCATGGGTACCGGCTTGCCATAGAGGCCCACCTGGATAAAGGCCCCCTGTTTGCGCACCAGGCTGATCCCCTGGCTCAGGGCCGGGCCGGCGCCGGAGCATTCAATCCACACATCGGGGCCGTAGGCTGTCTCCCGGGCCAGGAGCGCCGCCAGATCATCGGCGTTGTCGCACACCCACTCCGCCCCCAGGCTCTTGGCCAGTTCCAGCCGTTCCCGGTCGGCCTTGGTGCCGCTCAGAATCACCCGCGCGCCCCGGAGCCTAGCCAGCTGGACGCACAGCAAACCGATAATGCCCGGCCCGGACACCACCGCCACATCTCCGGCGTAGATCTCCGACTCCTCCAGCACCGCCCGGATGCAGCAGGCAATGGGCTCACTGAGCGCCAGGATGTCGCTGCCCTTATACTGTTCAGGTACTTTCATCGCCGAGTCTGCCGGAATTACCATATATTCCGCCATGGCGCCATCCACATTGACACCGATAGAGGCCTTCTGTGTGCAGTGAACCGGATCGCCCTTGCGGCAATAGTGACACGTTCCGCAGGAATAGGCAATGGACACCGAGATCACCTGATCCCCCACCTGGAAATCAGTGACCCCGCTGCCCACCTGCTCCACTACGCCGGTATATTCGTGGCCCAGGGTAACAGGCACACTATGACTGTACTCCTCGGCCAGAATGTGCAGATCCGTACCGCAGATACCGGCAGCCATTACCTTCACCAGCAGGTCGTTCGGGCCCGGAATGGGCTTTTCCACCTCGCACAGCTGTACTGACTCGGCTCCTTTACCCAACTTTCTCAATGCTTTCATTTCCAGTCTTCCTTTCTTATATCCAACCATGGTACTGTATGACATGGAATGGAGCGGTCCCGCTCCTGCGGTTTTTGCTGCTCTCTTGTTAAGCAAATCCCATGCCAAGCAAAAAACAAACTGATATGTTTCCTTTTCCTCCTGCAATCCCGGCAATTCCAGTCAGTTTAGCCTCTCAAACCAGCCTGAAAGCTGCGATGCCCAACGCTTGCATGGCTGCAAATTTTTGCGGGAATGCAAGCCGAAAAGCTCCGCGTTTCGCACTGTCCCCCTCCTGGAGCGCAGCTGCTCTCTCCTTGCATTTGTGCAAAGTCTTGCGGCGTTGCAAACACTCCGGCCCTCTACTGCTCTTTATCACTGTCCATTTCGTACAGGATCTTCATTAAATTTTTCTTAGAAGTTGGTCGGGTTTTCCCTACCTCTTCTCCCCTGCTCTCTCAATTTGGTATGCTTCTTGCAAATATCCATGACCGCAAGCACACAGCGGTCGGTATTCCGAATGTGCCGGGTTTCCCACCTGCCACTTATTCCATCAAGTGTCCATCAACCGGCAGCAAGCAGCCGTCAAAAAAAGGAAAAGGAGAATGAACATGAATCACTGGAAAAGCGCTTTGTCTCTCGCCTTGGTTCCTGCCTTCGCCCTGACATTGCTCAGCGGCTGTCAGCAGACCGCCGCCCCACCTGCAGAGTCCTCCTCTACCGGTAAAGGGGGCCATGTCATTGCCGCCAACACATGGGGCGTAGGCGCCTATCCTTTGGACATCATTTTTTGAGGCTCTGACTCCCCTGGAGACCTCTGCCGGAGATTTGTCCATCGACTTGGCCAACAACGAGTTTAAGGTGGATAAGGTCGTCACCGATCTTCAGAACCAACTCACCTCGGGCGCAGATGGCGTGCTCTTTTTGGGCATGAGCCAAACGATCTTCCCAACCGTCGCCCAACTATGTCAGAACTTTGAAGTTCCTTTCGTGTTCCATGCCAATATCCCCGCCGATGCCGATTGGCCTGCCATACAGGAGAATGCGTATTATACCGGTGCTGTGATATCCCAGGAATATGCCGCCGGTGCAGCCATGGGCGAACTGGGTTTGGCTGACGGCAACCAGACGGCTATCATTTCCGCCGCTGCGCTGGGCGACTACGTCCATGACCAACGTATCGCCGGATTTACCGATACTTTTGAGGCTGGAGGCGGTGAGGTTGTTTACGTGGCCCACTCTGCTGACCCCTCTGAAGGCGTCCAAAAGGCTAATGACTTTATGACCGCCTATCCCGATGCAGACATGATCTACTGCACTGGCGGAGACTATCTGTCCGCCACCATCAGCGCCATGTCCTCCCGCCCTGAAGCTGACTACAAGCTTTATGGCAGCGACATGAGTCCCGAAACTGCCCAGAGTATTCTGAACGGCGATGTAACCGCCCTAAACGGCGGACAGTGGATCGCCGGCTCTCTGGCTGCCGCCCTACTGATCAATCGTCTGGACGGACATGCCATCCTCGATGAAAACGGCCAAGCCCCTCTGTTTGACAATATGAACCTGGTAATGCTGACCAAGGATAACGCCCAGGGCTTCATCAATTTAATGGCGGAAGGCGGTCTTCTGACGGAAGCCGATTTTGATACGCTGCTCTATCGGAATAATCCGGATGTGGACTACCAGAGCTTCTACGATTTTGTGGGCAATGTTGACGAACTGATTTCCGAGCGGATCAGCTGAGATAACCAGCATTAACACTGTGACTTCCGGACGACATGGACGTATCATCCGGAGGCCAAATGGAGGGACTGTCTATGAATAATACCTTAACCCGAGCCCGGAACGAGAGCCGGATCAAGCCGTGCCCATCATCATCGTTATCGCGGCCCTTGCGCTTCTGTGGTACTTAACGTGGTGGTGGACGGGAAGTTTCTGACCTTCCAGAACTTCAGCGATTATACTTTCCGCAGCCACCGTCCCGGCCTTTGTCGCCTGGGGCTTCAGCTATCTGTTTGCCTGCGGCATCACCGACCTGTCGGCGGGCGCCATCATTGTTCTGGCTGCCACAGCCTCCGCCATTGTGGGCAATGCGCTCGGCTATGTCCCCATGTTCATTGCCGCTGTACTGGTCGGCGTGCTCTGCCTGGCCGTCAATATGACGCTCTTCCAGGTCACAAAGATTCCTCCCTGGATTGCAGGCCTTGGCATGACCATGGTCTACGAGACCATCGCCGGCTATTACTCACAGGTACGGGTATCTCAGGGCCTGCGGGTAGAGGGACTGGCCGATGAGATGCGGGTGCTCGGCCGCAGCCCAGCCATCTATATCATGCTTGTAATCGGCTTTATCATCGCTTACGTGACCTATAACAAGACCTCCATCGGTCTCAATGCCCGGGCGGTGGGCGGCAATGCGGATGTAGCTCAGATGATGGGCATCAATACCCGGCGCGCGCTTATGCTGGGCGGACTGATGGCCGGCTTCTTCTTCGGCTTTGCAGGCGTCATGAAGGAGAGCTACGCCGGTTATGTGGTGGCTCAGACCGGTTTGAGCAGCCTGAGCACCGTATTTCAGCCGCTGGCCGCCGTCCTGCTGGCCCAGGCGCTTCAAAAGCATATCAACATTGCCATCGGTATTCCGATCAGTACATTTCTTATCGCTATGATCTTCAACATTCTCACTCTTATGGGCGTTCCATCTGGAACCTTCCAGGAGTTCCTCCTGGGTGTGATCGTCGTCGTTTTCGGCATCACAGCTCAGCGCAATGTGAAGGGGGTCGTAAAATGAGTGATTCCAATCTGATCCTGGAGGTCAAGGGCCTGAACAAGTGGTTTGGGGCCACCTACGCCAATAAGAACATCGATTTTCAGCTTCGGCCGGGCGAAGTACGCGGTCTGGCCGGAGAAAATGGCTCCGGCAAGTCCACCCTGCTCACCCAGATTGCCGGCATTCAGCCCAGCGACTCCGGCGAAATGTTTCTAAACGGAACGCCCTATAAGCCCCGCTCTCCATTGGATGCCACCTCCAGCGGCGTAGCCATTGTCGTGCAGGAGCTGGGGCTTGTCCCCAACCTTCCAGCCGGAATCAACGTCTTCCTCGGCAATACCAAGCGTTTTTCCCGCTTCGGAATTATCAACAACAGGAAGGTTTATGAGGCTGCCAATCAGGCCCTGAGCCAGTGGGGACTTCCCCCCATTCCCTTCCAGCGGCTGTCCGGCGATATGAACGTGGAATCGCGCAAGATGGTGGAACTGGCCCGCGCCCTGGCCTCCGATCCCCAGATCCTCATTTTGGATGAATTGACTCAGTCCCTCTCCCACGACAACCGCACCGTTCTCTATGAACTCATCCGGAAGTTTAAGGAGATGGGCCGTTCCATTATTCTGATCTCCCACGATCTGGAGGAGATGCTGAAGATCACCGACAGCGTCTCTATCCTAAGAGACGGCGAACTGCTTGCCACCGAACGCAGCCAGGACATCCCCCTGGAGGAGCTGAAGATCCGTATGGTGGGCCGGAAAATCGAAGGCGACTATTACCGGAGCGACACCACTCCCCAGTTCGAAGACCAAGTGGCCCTGTCCCTGCAGGATGTCTGCACCGACCATCTCAAGCACGTATCCTTTGACCTGCACAAGGGTGAGATTTTTGGGCTCTGTGGTCTGAGCGACTCCGGCATCCGTGAGGTCGGTCAGGCGGCATACGGCCTGCTCCCGGTGGACAGCGGCGAGGTATCCCTCCCCACTCACAACGTTTCCATCGGCAACCCTTACCAGGCCCTTCAAAACAGGGTGGCCTATGTGCCCAAGGATCGCGACGGTGAGGCGCTGATGATGGGCGCCTCCATTCAAAACAATTTCTGTCTGCCCTCGGTCGAGACCCTGAAAGGGCGTTTTGGTTTCCTCAGCCCAAAGAAGCTGTATCAGGCATCCTCCAAGGCGCGGGAGCAATTTTCCGTCAAATCCACCGGCGTGGATCAGCTGATGAGAGCCCTCAGCGGCGGCAACAAGCAGAAGGTCAATCTGGGCCGCTGGCTCATCAAGGATCTGGACGTTCTCATTGTGGACTGCCCCACCCGCGGCGTGGACATCGGCGTCAAGGCATACATCTACCAGTGTCTGCGGGAGGCCAAGGAAAAGGGAATGGCAATCCTGCTGATCACCGATGAACTTTCGGAAGTCCTTGGCATGGCCGACACCATCGCCGTCATGAAGGACGGCGAAATCTGCAAGCTCCTCCCACGCAGTGCAGAGCTGTCTGAAGAGACCATTATTGAGGTGATGACATGAAAAAGAAATTCAGCATCAATACGCTTATTCCCATTCTGTCCTTCCTCATCCTGTTCTGCGTATTCCTCATCGCCACCCGCGGCACCCTGGTCACTCCCCAGAATATTTCCAACATTGTGAGCCAGGCTTTTCCCGTTATCATCGGCGGTACCGGCGTGCTCTTTGTCACCGCCATGGGCAGCACGGATCTATCCGTCGGCGCCAATGCCGCCCTCTCTGCCACTCTGGGCGCCATGGCTGCCTCCCACCTTGGCACCTGGGCCATTTTCCCCGTGGCCATCGGCACCGGCATGCTGGTGGGCGCGCTCAACGGCCTGTGGAACTCCCGGTGCAAGATGCCCTCCTTTATGATGACTTTGGCTATGCTCATCGGCCTGCGGGGCCTGCTGAACTATTTCCTGGCCTCCAACTGATCTACGCCCCTACCGTGCTCATTACGTTCAACACCTTCCCCGTCAAGCTGGCCATTGTGGCGGTGTTGGTCGTCATCTTCTATTATGTATTTGAGTACACCAAGATTGGTTACTACTGTAGGGCTATCGGTGAGAACGAGCGCACCGTGATTGCCACTGGCATCAATGTCAAACGCATCCGTATGACGGCCTTTATCATCTCAGGCTTCATGGCTGCGCTTTTCGGCATCATGCAGATTGTCAACGTAGGCGGCTCTACCAACTCTCTCTGCCAGTTTATGGAGATGCGCATTCAGATGGCTATTTTCCTGGGTGGTGTCAGCGTGACCGGCGGCTTCAGCGCCCGGATTTATAAGCTGCTCATCGGCTCCTTTACCATTGTCATGATTGAAAACGGTCTGACGCTCTGCGGGGTGGACTCCACTCTGTCCAGTGCTATCCAGGGCATCCTGCTGATGCTTGTGCTCTTTGCAACCATCTATTTTGAGCGCCGTTCCGTTGCCAGCAAGATTCACCATGCCGTAAACGCCGCAAATGCGTAAAGCTTTGAACACAAACAAAAAACGAACAGGAGGAAACAAACAATGAAAGACATTATGGCTGATTACGTCAAGCTCCCCGAACTGGAAGAATACAGGGAGTGGTTCAAGGATCACTTTGATCTGTACCGGGAGGACGGCATTCTTCAGGTCACCATGAAGACCAATGACCACCCCATGTGCTGGAGCGGCGCCAATCATCGCGCCATGAGTCAGCTCAGCCGCATTATCTCCCTGGATCGCAAGAACGAAATTCTGATTTGGACTCACAAGGGCGACAACTGGATGATGGACAAGGATCCTCACGGCTGGAGCACCTACGCCAAAGAGCGCTTTGACCATCAGTACATCGACGACACCAACCTGATCAAGAACATGATCTTCGACATCGACATCCCCACCATCGGCGCCATTCCCGGTCCCGGTTTCCACTGGGATTCCGCCCTGCTGTGCGATATCACCCTCGCCTCCGAGGACGCCAAGTTCGATGACGACCACCTGTTTTTCGGCCTGGTGGCCGGTGACGGCATGTTTATGCTGATGCAGCACTTCCTGGGTACGAAGCGCGCCAACTATCTGATGTATACCTGCCGCCAGTGGACTGCCCAGCAGGCCCTGGACTGGGGCTGGGTCAACGAGCTGGTACCCAAGGGCAAGGTTATTGACCGCGCCTGGGAGATTGCCAGAATGCTGAAGACTCTCCCCCGTGAGACCCGCACCATCCAGTCCCAGCTGTGCAAGCGGCCTCTGGAGCGCCTGCTGGTCAACGATCTGAAGCTCCACACGGTCAGCGAGCAGTACTCCACCATGACCCGCATCGCTGCCAGAGACTACGGTGAGAAGCAGACCGACGAAAAGGACATGTCTATGGCTCATCACTATCGCTATGCCACCAATGAGCATGATGAGCTGCTCCAGTCCCCCATCCGGAGCTGGGATGAGATTCGGGAAGACATGGTGGCCTGGGGTGAGCGCACCGGCTATCAGGATCCCGACAAGGTCTACGGGGAATAATCGCTTCTTCCGGCAGCAATGGAAACGGGGAGCGGCTATGCCGCTCCCCGTTTCCTCCATACTGACACATTTACCACATAGGGAGAGCCTTTCCGATGCAAGAGAAACTGTTTAACCGATATTTTATTCTTATCTGGTTCAGCATGCTGTGTCTGATGCTAATTCAGAACCTGATGTGTTCTGGCATCCCGCTTTTTTTCGCCAGCCGTGGCTTCTCTACCTCCTTCGCCGGTCTGCTCGGCTTGCCCTTCGCCCTATTTGGTATTCTGGCCCGTACTACCGGAGGCTATCTGATGGATCGGTTCGGCCGCAGAGTCATCATGATCCTGGGCCCTCTGCTGATGGGCATCGCCTCCCTGCTCTTCCTGCTCCTCCCCTTTGCCCCCCTGATGCTCCTCTTCCGTGGACTTCATGGGGCGGGTTTTTCCATTGGGCAGGCGGGTTCGTCCACTGCCACTATAGATGTAACCCCTCGGGAGAAAAGCAGCCTGGGGGTAGGCATCTTTTGGGTTTCTACCGCTCTGGCGATTGCTGTGGCAGGCTGGCTGATCGAAATTTTAGGCAGCGGCGGCACCTATGACCGTATTTTTTACTTTTCCTTTGCCTTCGGCGTGCTGGGCGCCATACTGGCCTTTCTGTGCCGGTATGAGGAAGGCAGGCCGCCTGTTGTCCGGGAACCCCAGGAGGTCAATCCGCTCCACGGCCTGCGGAAGTTTTTGTATCCCGCCGCGGCACGCCCTGCCGTTATTGAGTTCTTCGTTATGCTGGGGGTGTCCTGCTGCAACATTTTTATCTTCACCTACGCCGTCCTCCAGGGCTATGCCAATCCCAGCTTCTTTATGGTCGTCGCGGCCCTGTCCATGACCGTCAGCAACCTGGCCTCCGGCCGGCTGCTCAGGGCCTTGGGCCACCGAACTCTGCTGTCCATCGCCATGGTGCTCAGCGGAGCCCTCATCGCTCTGATCGCACTGGTACCCTGTCAGGCGACCTTCTACCTGGGCGGCATCGGCTTCGGCATGGCTCAGGGCTTTTCCTTCCCCATTCTTACCCTTCTGGCGGTAGACAATGTCCCCCAAAATCACCGCGGTACCGCCAACAGTACCATGTTGATGGCAGGCGACTTGGGGGTTGGGCTCGGCACTCTCCTGTGGGGGATCTCTATCCAGTTCTGTGGTTTCCATGTGTCCATTGCCTTGTCCGGTCTGGCCGTGATCCTCAGCGGTGTGCTTAGCCTGCTGTTCTACTGTCGTTGTAAGCCCTGACTGCGTATTATCTCGTCCGTAAGTGAAATCACCGCTCCAAGAACACCGGCAAGGGACATGTTCCGGTAAGGGCCGTCTTTTGTTGTATATAAGCTCGATCATGCTGTATTCGCACTCCTCAGCCTTTTGTTATCCCCTTTTTTCTGCATTGCAGTTTTGCTCTACTTACATATCAGCGCCCCCCGTTGCAGATAGTTCTACCTGCAACAGGGGGCGCTGATCGTTCCATGCCTTTTCCGGCCCATTTCAAAACAAGATGTCTGGCTCTTGTTTTGATTGCCTGTCTTCAAACTACACGCAAGTCCACCCGCCGTCGCAGGGCAGGGTGATACCAGTAATATACCGGGACTCCTCGCTGGCCAGGAACACCACTGCGGCATCCATGTCGCCTACGGTGTTTAGATCCGTTGGCGTGCCGGCCCGCTGCATGGGAGTCATACGCTTGATAAATGTCTGGGACTCTTCCATCAAATCAGCACCGTTAGACTCAGAAGGGAACATGCCAGGACAGATATTGTTTACTGTCACCCCCTGGGTGGCCCACTCGGCGGCGGCGGCCCTGGTTAAGTTGATCACTCCGCCCTTGGCGGCCTGATAGCCCGCCAGAGGCACTCCCAGGTTTCCTACCATTCCCATAGCGGAGGCAATATTAATGATACGTCCATAGCCAGCCTCCACCATCACCTTGCCAAATGCCTTCATTACCCGGAACAGGGAGCACAAATCCAGATTTACCACTTTGTCAAAAATCTCCTGCGGCATATCGACGGTTGGGATGGAAGGTCCTCCATTACCAGCATTGTTCACCAAAATGTCCACTTTTTTGTAGTGGTTTACCACAGTTTCTACCGCATTCTGAACCGAGGCCTCGTCCGAGATATCGCACACAACCGGGAGGCACCGCCCCCCCAGGCTCTCGATTTCCCTGGCTGTCTCAGTCAGCTTATCCGGTCTTCTGGCCAGAATAGCCAGATCCGCGCCCTGCCGGGCCAGTGCGATGGCCATTCCTCTGCCCAGTCCTGCCGTACCACCGGTGACCACCGCCACACGGCCATGCAGATTAAATATTCCCATAGAACGTTCTCCTTCCAATTACCAGTTGGCATGTCCCCCGTCGATCAGGATGTCCTGTCCGACGGTGTAAGTAGACGCATCGCTGGCCAGGTAGAGCACCGCTCCCTGGAGCTCCTCCACCTGGGCCATGCGCATAATGGGCTGGGTATTCTGGTAGCACTCCAGCATCTCCTGGGACATTCCAGCGTGGAGCCCGGGGCTGTAGCAATAGCCCGGAGAAACCGAATTGACCCGGATGCCATACTGGATCACCTGGGAGGCAAAATGCTTGGTGAAATAGAGCACCCCCGCCTTGGACACACCGTAAGAGGAGTCGTCTTGGGTATGTCCAAGGGGAGCCTGATTCACTATGTGTCCTGTCAGGGAGGCCGTGTTGATGATGCTGCCTCCATGGCCCTCCCGCACCATCACCCTGGCCGCCGTGGTCGCCACAATGTACTGGCTCACCAGGTTGATATTGAGCACCTGTTTCCAGTGCTCCAGATGATCCATGTTATGCTCGGAGTCCCAGGCCTCCAGATCGGGGACAAGCGCCCCGCCCACGCCCGCATTGTTGTGAACCACATCCACGCTGCCCAGTTCCTTCTCGATGGCGTCAAACATCTCTGCCACCGCCTTGGCATCCACCAAATCGCAGCCGTAGGCCGCCGCCTTTCCCCCATAGAGGCCGGCAAATTCCTCCGCGACCTGCTTGGAGCGCTCCAGGCACTGGGGCAAATCCACGATGGCTACATTGGCGCCCGCCTGAGCAAACGCCAAGGCCGTGTGATAGCCGATGTTGCCCGCCGCACCCGTAACTACAGCTGTCTTACCGTCCAGTCGAAAGCGATCCAGTACATTTTTCTTAAATTCCATGTTGTTTCTCCCCTTTTCTTAATCAATCAGCTCGTCGGCGCCCACGTTGCCGAACACCGCTTCCCAAGAGCGCCGCACATCTTGATTCAAATTTATAAACAGGCGGGCATTAAAGCAATTCTCAAAATCCTCCGGATCCAGCGCAACGGAAGTAGCGCCCGTGCTCATGAGATAGCTCAGTTCGTCCGGAGTTCTGGGGGCACAGGCCATGATACGGGCCGGGCTGCCGGAAACCTGGATAAACTTGTTCAGGGCGGCAAACACCGCCTTGGCATCCACTCCGCCATACAGGCCGTGGTCGTCAGCTCCGCCCATGAGCATGAAGCAGTAAAACACGGAGATGTATTTCACACCGGACTGCAATGCACACATACCCTGGAGGGTAGACATGACCTGTGTAGCACAGATATCCACATCCGCAGAGAGCTTCTGCATCGCCCGGATGCCGCCCGTAGTGGATGGGATCTTAATGATTGTGGGTTCCCCTGCGATCTTCAGAATCGCTTCCGCATCCCGCATGATCCCGTCATAGTCATTGGAGGGGGTTTGGATGAAGAGCTTGCGGCTACCGGTAGCCGCCCGTAGCTCCTTTACAATGTTGGCAAAGTCCGTCCGTCCCAGCCGTGCCACCATCTGGGGATTGCAGCACACACCGGCAAAGGGGTAAACGTCAATAAGCTTTTCCACAACGGCTGGCTTTTCGGTATTCAGGTAAATATCAAACTTGGACATGTTCGTCCTCCTCCTTGAAGCAGTGACAATATATCCTGGCTCAGTCCCGGGTCTGTTCCGGGTAAAAATATTGCAGATAGCCATCAGGCAGTTTGGTCATTGCGGAATCCGTGCGCAGTTCCATGAAGAAGCCCAGTTTATCCTTGGTATTCATATAACACCAGCTTACCGGCCCCACCTTTCCCTGGCAGGACAGTTCCACTCCTGCCCTCTCATAGTCCTGAAGGGTGCTCTCCCACTGCTTTTCTGGAATCTCCCGGAGGATGTGGTGATAGCCAATTCCGTGCTCCTTCAGAAAATCAAAGTAAACCAAGGGCCCCTTTACCGGCTGGATAGCTTCCCACTCAATGTTGCCGCACACCAGAATGGCTACCAGGAAGGAGAAGTCCACATTCTGCAGCCTTCCATCTACCCGAAAACCGGGATCCACTACAGTTTTGTTATTTTGGCACCCCACCTCCCAGGGGCCGATCTCCAGCAAATCAGTAATGGTTTCGATGGTTTTACGTACATCCGGAGTGGTAATATTGATCTGCGCAATCCGCATGGGCACCACATAATTCGGGTCAGGCGTCTCACTCTCCCCGGTAATGATTTCAAAGAGAATGCCCAGGGTATCAGTGAGGTCCACCCAGGCTGCCTTGCAGACGGGCGATTCCATCCGTTGAGCAATGTTGATTCCCTTGGACTCAAGCTTGGCTAAAGTGGTATCCCACATCTGGCCTGGAATTCGCTCCCGCACACAACAGATACCCTCGCCAAACCGGTCCAGATACCGCTGGTAGATGGTGTCTCCCTCCACCGGCTGCACCACCTGTAAGGAGGTATTCTGGTAATATATTGTGGTGCACATCTGTGTATAGGTAATTTCCTGTTTTCCCACTGTCAATCCAGGATGGTTCTGTTCCGTCTCGGTGCGTACCTTCCCAGGGGCAACGGGAAATACCAAGCTTAGATTGGCCAGCTCTTGGAATATGTCTCGGCTCACCACAGTGATCTGGTCGAAGTTTCTTCCCTTAGCTCTCTCTTGAAGCTCTTTAAAATTCAATGTTTTAACCTCCTTATCATTTCTATTGTTTTCTGGTTCCTTTTGCTCTTTCATATTGCAATTCACATGCCAAATAATTTAGTACTGCTTTGGTACCCGCAAACGTTCAGAAACACATGTCTAATCCCGCTTCTCTACTACTCTAGAAGACATAGCCGGCCAGTACCGTCCTTGCATAACTGCAAATTTTTGCGTAACTGCATGTTCCTACAGACAATAAATTATTTTAAAGATTTGTTGCGTTCTATTCTAGACTCTAGATCTGGCACAATAAATTCCAGTCTTTTGTATTGCCGATACAAAAGATTGGGAAACCCTTGATTTACACTAGTTAGGTATACGAAGCACTCTTTTTTCTCTATTTCAGATATCATGCACTCTTCAATAGAAAAATGTATTGTTAATGTATGTTGTTCTATGCACGACGACTTTTTCCCAGCAGCTAGTTGAACATCTACTTTTTATTTGAACATAACAAAACCTCCATAACATTGGGTAAATGCCAATATTATGGAGGTTTTATAAAAAAATAAGCTACATTTCAGCCCTGCAGTACAAGACCAAAATGTAGCTTTTAACTTGGCATATGCATACGAAAAAGATTCAGCATTTCGCTGAAGCAGCCTTCTGGCCGGCGGCGCTTTTTGCGCCGTACAAGTGTTTTGGCCGAAAGCCAAAACCTTGGCGCAGGCGGAATTCACTTCTGCCGAGTATGTGAAGTCCTCACGGTATGCATAAAAAAATAACCACACCAAAAGGTGTGGTTATTTTTTTTGGTGACCCGTCGGGGATTCGAACCCCGGACCCACTGCTTAAAAGGCAGTTGCTCTGCCGACTGAGCTAACGAGTCATTTGGCTGGGATGGCTGGGCTCGAACCAGCGAATGCGGGAGTCAAAGTCCCGTGCCTTACCACTTGGCTACACCCCAATCTGGCTGGTTCTAAAAGCAAAGGACCGGAGCGGACGCTCCGGCCCTTCCGCCTTAAGGGCTTATGGGTGGGTGACGGGACTCGAACCCGCGACACTCGGAACCACAATCCGATGCTCTACCAACTGAACTACACCCACCATATCGAATGGCTTTAGAAAACGATGGCACGCCTGAAGGGACTCGAACCCCTGGCCCACTGCTTAGAAGGCAGTTGCTCTATCCACCTGAGCTACAGGCGCTTATGGAGCGGGTGATGGGAATCGAACCCACGCGACCAGCTTGGAAGGCTGGGATTCTACCATTGAACTACACCCGCATGGGCGCTGATCTCTTTGGCATGTCAGCCAGAAAATAATAGCATATCTCCGCATTCTTGTCAATGCTTTTTTCGAAAGATCTCGCACTTTTTCCACCGCCATCGGCCTACTCCCGTCGCAGCCGGGGATACATGGCCCCAGCTGCCGCAGACACGGAAAAAATGCCGCCTTTGGGCGGCATTTTCTAGTCGTTGGAGAGCAAAATGCGGTCGTTGTCCAGGTTCTTCCCCCGCGCCGGCACGGAAGCGCTCCAGCAGATCGTCCACGGTGAGGCCCTTACGCTCCTCTCCGCCGATGTCCAGCACCACCCGTCCGGCATCCATCATGAAGGTTCGGCTGCCCAGCTCCAGGGCGTTTTTCATGTTGTGGGTGATCATGAGGCAGGTAATGCGCTCCCCCTCCACGATTTCCCGGGTGAGGCGGAGCACCTTCTCCGCCGTGGCAGGGTCCAGTGCGGCGGTGTGCTCGTCCAGCAGGAGCAGCTTGGGGGGCACCATGGTGGCCATGAGCAATGTCAGGGCCTGCCGCTGACCGCCGGAGAGTAGGCCCACCGGCTGGCGCATCCGATCCTCCAGGCCCATGTCCAGCCGGGCGAGCTGCTCACGGAAGAACGCCTTGTCGGCCTTGGAGACCCGGCTGAAGAAGGCCCGCTGGTGCTTGGCGGTGCGGAGATAGGCCAGGGCCAGGTTCTCCTCGATGGTCATATGGGGGGCGGTGCCCCGCATGGGGTCCTGGAACAGACAGCCGATCTGGCGGCTGCGGCGGTAGGCGGGCAGATAGGTGATGTCCGCCCCGTCCAGGCGGATGGAGCCTTCGTCCACAAAGAAGTCCCCCGCCACGGCGTTGAAGAAGGTGGACTTGCCTGCGCCATTGGAGCCCACGATGGTGACGAAGTCTCCGTCGGCCAGCGTCACGGACAAGCCGTCCAGGGCCTTCTTCTCGTTGACGGTGCCGGGGTTGAAGGTCTTGGAGACCTTGTTCAGTTCCAGCATTTACTTCTCCCCCTTTCGCCCGGCCAGGGCGCGGCGCTTTCTGGTCTGGAAAGCCCACCACTGCCGGATGGAGGGGGCCGCGATGGCCAAGGCCACCACCAAGGCGGTCACCAGCTTGAGGCAGTCCACTGGCACCACCTTGGTGTAAAGCACCAGAGCGTAAACGAGACGGTAGAGGATGCTGCCCGCCACTACCGCAATGGCTCCCCGGAACATGGCGCCCCGGCCCACGATGGTCTCACCGATAATCAGGCAGGCCAGGCCGATGACCACGATTCCGGTGCCGCTGTTGATGTCAGCTGTCTTCTGGGCCTGGCCCACTACTGCGCCGGACAGGCCGGTGAGGGCGTTGGCCACGCACAGGCCGATGGTGATGGTGAAATTGGGGTTGATGGAGGAGGAGCGCACCATGTCCCGGTTGTCGCCGGTGGCGCGGATGCTGAGGCCCAGCCGGGTGCCCAGGAAGGCCACCAGCAGCACACCCGCCAGCACGGTGATCCCCCCGGAGAGGAGGATGGGGTTCCAGTCGCCGCCGATGCCGGTGGCGCGGAAGAGGGTGAAGATGGTATCCTGCTTGAGCAGGGACTGGTTGGCCTTCCAGCCCATGGCCATGAGGTTTACGGTATACAGCCCCGTGTTGGTCACGATGCCCGCCAGGATGGAGGGCACCCCAGCTTGGTCTGGAGGAAGGCGGTGACAAACCCGGCGCAGGCCCCGGCCAGCATGGCGGCGGGGATGGCCAGGAAGGGGTGTCCCGCGGCGGTGAGGGTCACCGACACGGCACAGCCCAGGACGAAACAGCCGTGGTGGTCAGGTCGGCGATGTCCAGCACCCGGTAGCTTAGGAACAGGGCCATGGCCACCAGAGCGTACTGGAAGCCCAGCTCCAGGGCGGTTTGGGCGACGTAGAGCACGGAAAAACGCTCCTTTCACAGGCCAGCGCCCCCGGCGGGAGCCGGGGGGCTGGCTTTGGTTTGATCTCAGTCCTCAGTGGTGGTGACGGTGGTGACCTGTCCCAGGCTTTCAAAGACGGCGGGGTCGATGGCCAGGGCCTCGGCGGTCTCGGAGTTGACGGTGATCAGACCGCCCGCCACCTGGTAATAGTCCTCCAGGCCGTCCATACCCCCGGTCATGGCCTGGTAGGCCAGATCGGCCGTTTCGGCACCCAGGTCGGTGTAGTTGACGCCGCAGGTGGCAAAGGCGCCGTTGCGCACGAAGGAGTCGGCCCCGGTGTAGTGGGGGATGCCGACGGCGATGAAGTCCTCATAGATGGCCAGCTCGGCGGCCATGATGATGTTGTCGGTGGGGGTAAAGACGGCGTCCACTCCGTCGGCAATCAGGGAGCTGGCGGCGGCGATGACTTCGTCGTTGGTGTTGGCAGTGGCCTCGGTATAGGCCACGCCCTTGGCGTCCAGATAGGCCTTGGCATCCGCGATGGGCACCTCGGAATTAGGCTCGGACAGGGAGTAGAGCAGACCCACAGACCCAATGTCTGGATTCTGGGTAAACATCATGTCCAGAATCTGATTGGTGTCCAGGGCATCGCTGGTGCCGGTGACGTAGTCCATGCCGGTGAGCTCCACGGTCTCCGGATAGGAGATGGCGGCGAAGATCACCGGGGTCTTGCTCTCCTCAGCGGAGACGGCGGCCACCTGGGCGGCGGTGGTGGCGATGGGGATAATGGCGTCCACACCGTCGGCAATAGCCTGGTCGGACAATTGGCGCAGGACAGTCTGATCGCCCTGGCCGGAGGTCACCTCATACTCGATCGTGATGCCGTTTTCCTCCGCGATGGCGTCCAGCCGGGCGGTAATCGCGTTGGCGATCTCGTCCAGGGAGGCGTGGTCCATCTGCTTGATCACGGCCACCTTATAGGTTTCACCGGCGGCAGGGGTGTTGGAGCTGCCGCCCGCCGGGGTGTCGGCGGTGCCGGAGGGGCCGCCGGAACAGGCCGTGAGGGACAGGGCCAGCGCGGCCGCGGCGGAGAGAGACAGGATTCGATTCAGCTTTTTCATGTTTGGTTCCTCCCAATCAAAAATTGGGGCGGCAGATGGTGCAGGATGTAAAAAAACGCTTCTGCCCCATTGCTGGGACAAAAGCGTTTCAACACTTCTGCGATACCACCCAAATTGACGTTTGCACGTCCACTCGCTTCACGCACCATCATGCGTGCCCGATGGATAACGGGTGGGGTCCCGTCGGCATCTACTAGGTTGCCCGTTCAAGCCGCCCTCGGAAGGCCATTCGCCGGTCTCCTCTGATCCCGATTCCACCCTCCGGGACTCTCTTTGCATCGGAAACGCCGGGTACTTCTCTTCCTCACTGGTTTACCATGTGTGGTTGTTGTACCGTATTATACGCACCTGTTCCGGCTTTGTCAACTCTTTTTTTTGCGCAGGAAGGAGAATTTGGTCTCGGAGCACACCACGGCGATGAAGATCAGCGCAAAGCCCACGAACATGAGGGGGGTGGGCCGCTCATTGGCGAAGAGGATGGAGAAGAACACGCCGAAGGGGGCCTCCAGGGAGAGGAGCACGGCGGCGGTGGAGGGGGCGGTGTACTTCTGGCCGATGTTCTGGAACAGGAGGGCGCCGCAGGAGGCGCAGATGACCAGGTACGCCAGGCCCATGATCAGGCTGCTGTCAAATACGCCGGGCGTCAGCGCCGGGCGGGTGATCAGTACCCCCAGCCAGGAAAAGAGGGCGAAGGAGGCAAACTGGAGGGTGGTGAGGATGAAGATGTCCCGTCCCTCGGAGTACCTGGACACGGCCACGATGTGGGCGGCGAAGAAGAAGCCGCCGATGAGGGTGAGCACATCGCCCATGTTGAAGGCGGAGGCGTTGTCCCCGGTGATGGACACCAGGGCGATCCCCCCGATGCACAGGAAGGCGGCAATCAGGTTGAACCGGTCGGGGCGGCGCTTGGCGATGAACCAGTACAGGAAGGGGACGATGACGCAGTAGACGGCGGTAAAGAAGGCGTTCTTGCCGGAGGTGGTCTGCTCCAGGCCGAAGGTCTGGAAGGTGTAGGCCAGAAACAGGCAGAAGCCCATCACCGTGCCGCCGATCAGGTACTGCTTATCCAGCACCTTCCACCGCCGGATGAACACCACCGCCAGCACCAGGGCCGCAAAAGAAAAGCGGATGGCCAGCAGCCAGAAGGTGGGCAGCACGTCCACGCTGGACTCACACCACGAAGGAGCTGCCCCAGCATGATGGTGGCCAGGATCAGCAGCGGGCTGGCGAAGC
>ENA-OQAB01000343-OQAB01000343.1-human-gut-metagenome-genome-assembly--contig:-NODE-343-length-26891-cov-5.628381_pt1 | contig 26891 bp, 25 predicted proteins | sample MGYA00242490_ERZ504517 | MGnify/ENA primary metagenome ERZ504517 (study PRJEB26092, sample SAMD00036298) | human gut metagenome | host: Homo sapiens | study: EMG produced TPA metagenomics assembly of...
GTTTTCATAGTATTCGGTAGCTACTTCGCCGGAAGGATTGCTGCAGAAGGTACGTACCTTATCGTCAAAAGTAGGTGTGTAGTAGACCAGCTTGGCCTCATAAAGGTTTTCGTTGAGGAATTTCATAACCTCGTCGCGGACTTCAACGCGGACGCCGATATCCACGGTTCCAACCTTTGTCTCAATGTGGTGGTTATCGCAGACATGGGAGAACCAGTCAGAACCCTCGCGGCCAATGGCAGCTACGATCTCCGGTGCGCAGAAGGTTTCATCTTTGTCCGTTACAATACCCTTTACGGTATCGCCGTCGATCAGGATGTCCTTTACCATGGTGTTAAATTTCATCTCAATGCCCTGAGCCAGCAGGTGCTCCTGAAGGCGGGTATAGATTTTGTAGCCTTCCTCTGTACCCAGGTGACGGATGGGGCATTCGATGAGCTTTAAGTTGGCGTTGATGGCTTTGCGGCGGATTTCTTCGATTTCCTTCTGCTTGTCAATGCCGTATACATTTTTGTCTGCCCCGAATTTCAGATAAATGTCATCAGATTCCTTTAAAAGCGCAGCTGTCTCGTCATACCCCAGGATTTCGGGCAGGTTTCCGCCTACATCTGGAGACAGTGAAAGCTTTCCGTCGGAAAATGCTCCGGCGCCTGCAAATCCAGTTGTGATGGAACAGGGCTTGCAGCCTACACAGACCTTGGTAGTGCGCTTGGGGCAGACACGTTTTTCAATGGGACGGCCCTTTTCGACCATAAGGATCTTAAGTTCCGGTTTCTGACGGATCAGCTCATAGGCGCAGAAGATGCCGGAAGGGCCGGCGCCGATGATGATTACATCATACAGATTATTTTTGCTCATAAGAAATTCTCCTCTCTTTGAGATTCAAAGCCTGATGGTAAATAAGGCCCAGAACGAATATAACTATAGTCTATCATAGTTATGAAAAGGGGTCTACCGTTCTTTTTTCATTACCCGTGTTACCATAAAAATACAGTAAAACATGGCTAAGGCCCATGCAATGGGATTGGCCAGACAGATGCCAAGATATCCCAGCTTTGTTACTGCCAGAAGGCCTCCAAGGCTTCGTCCGACCAGCTCGCCGATGCCGGATATAACAGCCTGCATACTGTATCCAAGGCCCTGAAGGGTATTTCTGAAGATCATTAAGAGGCCGTGGAAGCAGAACAGAAGGCTCATAACGCTTAAGTATTCCAGCGCTCCGGCAGTGACTGCCGGGTCTGCGTCTCCCAGCACCAGCCCGACGGCAAAATCTTTGCACAGGAAAATGGCGGTCCAGGCGGCAGCGCAGTAGCACAGCTGGATTTTGCAGCCGTCCTTTATACCCTGGCGGATACGGTCGGTGCGCCCTGCACCGTGGTTCTGGCCGGCATAGGTTGCCATAGCCATACCCACGCTTTCCATGGGAAGGGTGAACATCTGGCGGATTTTTTCTCCCGCGGTCTGTGCGGCTACGGCAGTACTTCCCAAGAGGTTGATGGCGTCCTGCATAATAACGGCTCCAATGGCGGAAACGGAGTATTCAAAGCCCATGGGAAGGCCGATGTAGGCCAGCTTTTTGCAGTGGTGGGAGGAAAGGCGCAGCTTATTTTTAGTAAAGCTCAGGCCGTGTCCTTTTGCAGTTTTGGAGAAGAACCACCAGGTACAGAGCAGGCCGCTGAGGGCCTGGCTGATTACAGTAGCGATGGCTGCTCCGTCTACTCCCATTCCGAAAGGAACGATTAAAATCCAGTCAAGGGCAATATTCAGGAGACTGGAGGCCAAAAGGAAATAAAAGGGATGTCTGGAATCTCCCATGGCCCGCAGGACGCTGGAGGAGTAGTTGTACAGAACCGTAGCAGGAATTCCCAGGAAAATGATGCGGATATAAAGAGAGGCATCATCAAAGAGCTCAGGCGGCGTGTGGATGAGCTTTAGGAGCGGAGGGGCCGTCAGGGTGGTGACAACAGTAAAGACAGCGCTGAGCCCAATGCAGAGGGCGGCTCCGTTGATGAGGAAGCGCTCCAGATTTTTATGATCCTTTGCTCCAAAGGATTCGGCTGCCGGGATGCCGAATCCCACACAGGCTCCCTGGATAAAGCCAAGGATCAGAAAGTTCAGGGAGTAGGTGGTTCCTACAGCTCCCAGGGCGTCGGTTCCCAGACAGCGGCCTACAATAATGGTATCTGCAAAGCTGTAGAGCTGCTGAAAAAGTGTACCCAGCACCAGAGGAAGGGCAAAACGAAGGATCTGAGCCAGGGGGCGTCCCACGGTCAGATCCGTTGTACCGGAACGGTTCTTTTTAACTGTTTCCATGATAAAAATTCTCCTTGTGTGTTTTACGGCTCTATTTTAGCATGGATTCCAGATGAATGGGGAATATCTTTAGAAAATATTTCAGAAAGCGTCAGATTTATGTTAGAGTTCTTTAAGGCTTTCTCAAGGACACAAGGGGGAGAATGTGCTAGAATGATATTATAAGAAATAAACGTACGAAAGAGAAAGAAGGTGGACAGATGAGAACCGGTAAAAACTGGAACATATTAAAAAAGGGTCTTAAGTGGACCATTGGCATCATGGCGGCAGCGGTTATTTGTATCTGCGTAAATGTAGGCATGAAGGGCTATGATATGTACAGAGATGCCATCAGCCAGATCAGCCTTAAGGACAAGGTAGAGCAGATCCGTTCCAAGGAAAACTATACGGAATTTGCAGAGCTTCCGGAAACGTATGTAGATGCGGTTCTCTCTGTGGAAGACCACCGCTTTTACGGTCATATCGGTATTGACCCCATCGCCATTACCCGTGCGGTTATCAATGATATAAGGGCAGGCGCTTTTGTGGAAGGCGGAAGCACCATTACCCAGCAGTTGGCAAAGAACCTGTATTTTACACAGGAAAAGAAGATGGAGCGCAAGGCGGCAGAGGTATTTATGGCTTTTGCTCTGGAAAAGGAATACAGTAAAAATGAGATTCTTGAGCTTTATGTGAATACTATTTACTTTGGAAACGGATACTACTGCATTAAGGATGCCAGTGAGGGTTACTTTGGAAAGGCTCCTGAGGATATGGACGATTATGAGAGTACTCTGTTAGCCGGTGTTCCCAATGCTCCTTCCAAATATGCCCCCACAGTAAATCCGGCACTGGCTGCCAAGCGCCAGGAGCAGGTGCTGGAGCGTCTGGTGGAGTGCGGACTCTTTACAGAAAAACGAGCCAGAGAAACTATGGCGGAGACCAGGGAATATCAGGAACCGGATGCGGCGTAAAGGCTGGATGGTCGGATCTGCCGCACTGCATTTACAATCCACTTATAATTTGATAGAATAAAGAAAAGATAAGCGTTAGACACCCCATGTGCGGGAGTCTAGCGCTTATGGGCGTGTCTGTATACGGCGGACATATGGACAGACACTGCAGCACCGCAGGCATTTTTCTGCGGAAGAGGATAAATTTTGAGATAAAGAAAGAGGAAAACAGATATATGTATTTGATCGTTGGTTTGGGAAATCCTGGAAGGGAGTATGATAAGACAAGACACAATGCAGGTTTTGATACCATGGATGTGCTGGCAGATATGCTCAATACATCGGTGGAGGAGAAGAAGTTTAAGGGGCTTTATGGCAGAGGCCTCATCGGCGGAGAAAAGGTAATCCTTTTAAAGCCCCAGACCTTTATGAATTTAAGCGGTGAAAGTGTCAGGGAGGCGGCGGATTTCTACAAAATCGATCCGGAGCATATCATTGTAATATATGACGATATCAGTCTGGAGCCGGGACAGCTCCGGATCCGCAGAAAGGGCAGCGCCGGAGGACATAATGGAATAAAGAACATCATTGCCCATCTGGGAACCCAGGAATTTCCCCGGATTAAGGTAGGCGTAGGGGCTAAGCCGCCCAGAATGGATCTGGCGGACTATGTGCTTGGCCGTTTTTCTGCTGAGGACAGAAGGGTGATGGAAGAAGCCCTTAAGACAGCGGCGAAAGCAGCTCAGGTGATGATCACAGACGGGGCTGAGGCGGCGATGAATCAGTTTAATGGGCATAAGGAGTGAGTTTCCGTACATTACAGCGCACCCCGCAGTCTGATACCCAGAGCTCCGGTTTCCGACCATAAGAAAACCTAGGAGACTGAGATTTTTCTAAAACAAGAGCCATATCAAAAACTCGCTGCGCTCAGACAGGTTTGATATGGCTCTTAACGAAAAAACTCATTCTCTAAGGTTTACTAATGGTCTCCAAAGTCGCTCTGGGTATCAGACAGCAGGTCACACTGTAATGTACGGAAACTTCAATATTATCAAGGAAAGGCAGAAAGGGAAATCATGGAAAATCCGTTACTGGAATTACAGGAGTATGAAAATCTTCTGGAGGCTTTAAAAAAGGCAAAGGGGCCTCTGCAGGCGGCCGGGACGCTGGAATCCCAGAAGGTTCACCTCATGCATGAGCTGGGGGAGGACGGGGGATTTCCCTGGAAGCTGGTTGTTACCTATGATGAGCAGAGGGCCAAGGAAATCTATGATGATTTCCGCAGCTTTACCCGGCAGGTCTGGCTTTATCCGGCCAAGGATCTGCTTTTTTATGCTGCGGATATTCATGGAAATCTGATGACCCGGCAGAGGATCTCTGTACTGCGCCATCTGATGGAGGATGAGGGCGGTGTAGTTGTAACGACAATCGACGGTCTGATGGACCATCTCATGCCTCTGGCATTTTTAAAGCAGCATGCAGTGACCGTGGAATGCGGACAGGTTATTGAGCTGGATCAGTGGAAGGAGCGGCTTACAGAGCTGGGATATGAGCGTACGGGCCAGGTAGACGGTATGGGCCAGTTTTCCATCCGGGGAGGCATCATAGATATTTTTCCGCTCACCGAGGAAGTTCCGGTGCGCATTGAACTGTGGGATGATGAGGTGGACTCCATCCGTACCTTTGATCCGGAAAGCCAGAGGTCGGTAGAACAGTTAGACCGGGTTGTAATCTATCCTGCATCGGAAACTGTCTTAACGAAAGGACAGCTGGAGAAAGGGATAAAGCGTTTGGAGGAGGAAACGGCCTCTTATGTGAAGGCTTTGGAGGGACAGAAACGCCGTGAGGAAGCCATCCGGATTAAGGGAATCATACGGGAACTGACAGAAGGGATCCGTGAGGGCTGGAAGAGAGGCGGACTGGATGGCTATATCCGGTATTTCTGTCCAGAAACTGTATCATTTTCCGATTATTTTCCCCAAGGGGACTGTGTTGTTTATTTAGACGAGCCGGGACGGCTGAAGGAGCGGGGAGAAACCATCGAGCTGGAATTTCGTGAAAGCATGGTTCATCGGCTGGAAAAGGGATACCTGCTGCCGGGACAGACAGAGCTTCTCTATCCCGCAGGACAGGTTCTCGGAAGGCTTCAGGGGCCGTACAGCATTATGCTCACAGGGCTGGATCAGAAGCTGCCGGGAATGAAGGTGAACCATAAGTTCAGCTTTGATGTGAGAAATGTAAATTCTTACCAGAACAGTTTTGAAATTTTAATTAAGGATCTGACCCGCTGGAAAAAGGAAGGTTACCGGGTGGTGCTTTTATCTGCCTCCCGTACAAGAGCCAGCCGTCTGGCAGGGGATTTACGGGAATATGATCTGCGGGCCTACTGTCCGGACGGAGAGACGGAAGGAGAGGAAAGCCGCGCAGAACGGAAGGTTCTTCCGGGAGAGATCATGGTTACCTACGGAAATCTCCACCGGGGCTTTGAATATCCTCTGCTTAAATTTGTTTTCATTACCGAGGGCGATATGTTCGGGGTGGAAAAGAAGAAAAAGAAACGGAAGAAGCAGAGCTATCAGGGCCGGGCGATCCAGAGCTTTTCCGAGCTGTCCGTGGGAGATTATGTAGTCCATGAGGAGCACGGCCTTGGTATCTACCGGGGAATTGAAAAGGTAGAGCGGGACAAGGTGGTAAAGGATTATATCAAGATTGAATACGGAGATGGAGGCAATCTGTATCTGCCTGCCACCCGGCTGGAGAGTATCCAGAAATATGCGGGCTCAGAGGCGAAAAAAGCCAAAGCTCAACCGTCTGGGAGGCTCTGAATGGACAAAAACCAGGGCAAAGGTAAAGGGTGCCGTTCAGGAAATCGCAAAGGATCTGGTAAAGCTTTATGCGGCCCGTCAGGAGCAGAAGGGCTTCCAGTACGGCAGCGATACGGTGTGGCAGAAGGAGTTTGAGGAGCTGTTCCCCTATGATGAAACAGAGGATCAGTTAGACGCCATTGACGCTGTAAAAACGGATATGGAAAGTCCAAAGATCATGGACCGTCTGATCTGCGGCGACGTGGGATACGGAAAAACAGAAATCGCCCTGCGGGCCGCGTTTAAGGCAGTACAGGACAGCAAGCAGGTGGTCTATCTGGTCCCTACTACGATTTTGGCCCAGCAGCATTACAATACCTTTGTTCAGAGGATGAAAGATTTTCCAGTTAGAATCGAGATGATGAGCCGGTTCTGTACTCCGGCCCAGCAGAAGAAAACTCTGGAGGGGCTGCGGAAAGGGCTGGTGGATATCGTAATCGGTACGCACAGGGTTCTTTCAAAAGACCTGCAGTTTAAGGATCTGGGACTTCTCATTATTGATGAGGAGCAGCGCTTTGGCGTGACCCACAAGGAAAAGATCAAGCAGATGAAGGAAAATGTGGACGTAATGACCCTGACCGCTACGCCGATCCCCAGAACCCTTCATATGAGTCTGGCCGGAATCCGGGATATGAGTGTGTTAGAGGAGCCGCCGGTGGACCGTACTCCCATTCAGACCTATGTAATGGAGTATAATGAGGAAATGGTACGGGAGGCCATTAACCGGGAACTGGCCCGGAATGGACAGGTGTATTATGTATACAATCGTGTAACAGATATTGATGAGGTAGCAGGAAAGATCCAGGCTATGGTGCCGGATGCGGTTGTGACCTTTGCCCACGGACAGATGAAAGAACATGAGCTGGAACGGATCATGACGGACTTTATCAACGGGGAAATTGATGTGCTGGTATCCACAACAATTATTGAAACAGGACTGGATATCCCCAATGCCAATACCATGATTATCCACGATGCAGACCATATGGGACTTTCTCAGCTGTACCAGCTCAGGGGCCGTGTGGGACGTTCTAACCGGGTTTCTTATGCGTTTCTCATGTATAAGAGAGATAAGCTTTTAAAGGAAGAAGCAGAAAAGCGCCTTCAGGCGATCCGCGAGTTTACGGAGCTGGGCTCAGGCATCAAGATTGCCATGCGGGATCTGGAAATCCGTGGGGCCGGAAATGTGCTGGGCGCAGAGCAGCATGGCCACATGGAGGCAGTAGGCTATGATCTGTACTGCAAAATGCTTAATCAGGCAGTGCTTGCATTGAAAGGGGAAGAAACAGAGGCGGATCTTTACGAAACTTCGGTAGAATGTGATATTGACGCCTACATTCCTCCGTCTTATATTAAAAATGAATATCAGAAGCTGGATATTTACAAGAGGATTTCCACCATTGAAACGGATGAGGAATATATGGATATGCAGGATGAACTCTTAGACCGATTTGGAGATATCCCAAAGAGCGTAGAGAATCTTTTAAAGATTGCCATGGTGCGGGCTCTGGCACACAGAGCCTATGTGACAGAGGTATTTGTAAACCGCCAGGAAATCCGTCTTACCATGTATCAGAAGGCGAAACTGGATGTGACCAGGATTCCGGATTTTGTGCAGTCTTATAAGGGAGAATTAAAGCTGGTGCCGGGAGAAACGCCGGTATTTCACTATGTGGACCGAAAGAATAAAAACAGCGACAGCTTAATCATGCTGGAAAAGGCCAGAACTATGCTGGAGCAGCTGGGGAAGCTGGGGCAGAAGGAACCGGGCGGAAACGGGGCAGATTAAAAAGCAGGAGACAGGAGGTAGCGGTTATGCCGGATACAGATTATGGATATGCATTGAAAATGGGAAGAAAGCGGTATCAGGATGCTTTAGCAAGAGGCGAGTATCCATACCTTCCCGTGCTGGATAACATTCTGGCGAATACAGATATTGTAGCAACTGTCAATCTGGGGGTAATGGATATTCCTCTGGCAAAAATGGTAGGGACAAAGACTGCAGAGCGTTCCAGCTCCTTTGCCAGTAATTTTATGCCCCTTTTGCCGGAACGGTCCGAATTTGGGGCTAAATGGACATCCCTTTACAAGTATCAGGTAGAGGAGGGAATCCAGGAACCGGTTGTTGCCTACGAATTTATGAATCAGTTTTACGTTCAGGAGGGAAATAAGCGGGTCAGTGTAATGAAATATCTGGGTGCCTACAGCATACCGGGAAGCGTAACGCGCCTGATCCCCAAACGTACAGATGACAAGGAAAACAGGCTGTATTATGAATTTCTGGATTTTTACCGCATTTCTTCAAACTGTGATGTATGGTTCAGCAAGGAAGGCAGCTATAAGAAGCTTTTGGAACTGATGGGAATGGAGCCGGATCAGGTCTGGACTCAGGAGGAACGTTTATTTTTCCGCTCCTCCTACGGGCGTTTTGCAAAGGCCTACAGTATGGCCCATGGGGATCAGCTTCAGCTCACAGAGGGAGATGCGTTTTTAGTCTATATCGAAATCTACGGTTACGACAGCGTAAAAGGACAGACAGAACGGGAAATGTACCGGGCGCTGATGAAAATCTGGGAGGAGATCCAGCTTGCTAACCGGGGACGGAAGGTAGAGCTGATCGAAGAACCGGAGGAAATGGAAACGGAGCATAAACCGTCCATATGGAAATGGCTTCTTCCGGCAGATGATATGCCGGAGCATTTGAAAATCGGATTTATTTATGCGGATACCATTGAAAATTCCAGCTGGAATTACGGCCATGAGCTGGGGCGGCAGTATCTGGAGGAGGCCTTTGAGGGGCGTATTTCCACGGTAGTTATCGAAGGGGCAGATACAGAAGGGGATATCGCCCGGGCCATAGAAAAACTGGTTCAGGCCGGCTGCACCATGATATTTACAACAAATTCCAAGATGGTAAATCAGAGCGTGAGATCCGCCATTCTGCATCCTGAGGTAAAGATTTACAACTGTTCTGTAAATATGTCCTATTCCTCTATCTGTACGTATTATGCAAGGATGTATGAGGCAAAATTCCTTATGGGAGCTATAGCGGCAGCCGTTTCCAGAGAGGATAAGCTGGGGTATATTGCAGATCAGCCCACCTATGGGATTCTTGCAGATATCAACGCTTTTGCCATGGGCGCGCGGATGATCAACCCTTATGTAAAGGTATATCTGGAATGGCGCAGGATCAACCATGAAAAGACAGCGGCAGAACGGCTGAGAGAACAGGGGATCCGGTACATTTCCGGAAAGGATATGATTATCCCCAGACATCCGTCCAGGGAATACGGCCTTTATGTACAGGAAGATAATGGAGAGGTTTTCAATCTGGCTTCGCCTATCTGGAACTGGGGGAAATTCTACGAGCAGATGATCCAGCTGGCCTTTGAAAGCAATGAGGAGCTGGAAGCCAGAAAGGGCAAAAAGCGGTTAATTACTGGTGGGGAATGTCGGCAGATGTGATCGACGTAATCTGTTCCGGAAACCTGCCTCACGGTACGATGCGCCTGATTGAATTTCTGAAAAATTCCGTTCGTTCCGGAAGCTTTCATCCCTTTGACGGTTTCATGTATGACCAGGAGGGAATCATCCGATGCAGGGAGGGAGAACGTCTGCGCTCAGAAGATATTGTAACCATGAACTGGCTGGCTGAAAATGTAGTGGGACGCGTGCCGGATCTGGAAGAATTGAATGACGAGGCAAGAGAACGGATGCAGCTTCAGGGCATCCGTGTAGACGAGAGTGTACAGACGGAGAAATAGCGGTATGAATATAATGATTTTATCAGATCAGGAGTCAAAGCTCCTGTATGAATATTATGATCCTGAGAGGATTAAGGACATTGACCTTTTGATTTCCTGCGGAGATCTTCCGCCGGAATATCTGACTTTTTTTGCCAGCGTGTGTCATGCGCCTTTAGTTTATGTAAGGGGCAACCATGACAATAAATACGCCTATAAGCCGCCGGAGGGCTGTATCTGCGTTGAGGACGATATTTATGTGTATAAGGGAGTCCGGATCCTGGGGCTGGGAGGTTCGATGGAATATATTCCGGGCTCGGCCAACCAGTACACAGAGCGCCAGATGCGGGCCCGCGTCCGAAAGCTGAGATGGAAGCTTCTCTGGCACAGAGGCTTTGATATCCTTGTAACCCATGCGCCGGCCTTCGGCCTGAATGATATGGAGGATCTGCCTCACCGGGGCTTTAAAGCATTTCTTACCCTGATGGATAAATACCACCCGAAAATTTTTTTTCCACGGCCATGTCCATGCCAATTACGGAGGAAAATTTAAACGGAAGGATACATATGGAAGTACGACCGTGGTGAACGGATATGAATTTTATGTGGTGGAGTATCCGGAGGGGGAGTGAGAAGTAAATGCTGGATGAAAAACAGATTATAGAATTATTGAAATATGGGGAACGGATCAATCTGGAATGCAAAAAGGCGGAAGGGAAACTGCCTAATTCCATATGGGAAACATACTCTTCTTTTGCTAATACCAGCGGAGGGATTATCTTAGTTGGTGTGGAGGAACATATGAAAGAGATTGATCCGTCTAAAAGGTTTACATTTGTAAATGTGGAAAATGCCGAAAGGCGGATTATAGAGTTTTGGAATACTATAAATAGTGATAAAGTAAATATTAACATTCTTGTGGATGAAAATATAGGAATTTGTCAAATAGATGGGAAGAAGATTCTTTGGATCGAGGTTCCTCAGGCAGACTATAAACAACGGCCGGTTTATATAAATGGAAATCCCATAAAAGGAAGCTATAAGAGAAATAATGAGGGGGATTATCATTGCACTGAGGAAGAGGTTAAAGCGATGCTCCGGGATGCCAATGACTCGGGGAATGATGGCGGTACGCTGAACGGTTATACAATGGATGATATTGATATAAATTCATTGAGGTCTTATCGAATTGAATTCGAACACCGTAATCCGGAGCATATTTGGAATAGCTTAGATGATGTACAATTTCTTAAAAATATGGGGGGCTATATTATTGATCGATCTACAGGAAAGGGATGGCTTACGGTTGCAGGGCTGTTAATGTTTGGAAAGGGACTATCTGTAAGAGAACGATTTGATAATATTCGAATGGATTATATAGATGAAAGTAATCTTGTATCAGGAAGCAGATGGAGTGACCGTCTTACCTATGATGGATTATGGGAAAATAATCTGTATAATTTTATTCATCAGGTTTTGCCGCGGCTGGTCAGCAATTTGAAACGACCGTTTCGCCTGGAGGGAATGGTACGGGTTGACGATACACCAGTACATAAAGCAATACGGGAAGCCATTGTAAATATGATCATACATAGTGATTACCTTATTACAGGAGTACTGAAAATCATCAAAACAGATAAAGGTTTTCAGTTTTCGAATCCTGGGAATTTGAAGCTTCCTGTTCAGATGATTTATGAAGGCGGACATTCTGTGGCAAGAAATCCACGTATTCAAACAATGTTTCGCATGATTGGATTAGGTGATAATATAGGTTCTGGATTTCCAGCTATTTTGGATGCATGGAAGAAGGAAAATTGGCGTAAGCCGGATTTGAGCCAAAATGAAGAACTTCATCAGGTAGAATTAAAGCTGTGGATGGCCTCTTTAATGCCAGAGGAATGCTTAGAGTATTTAAGCAAACTGTTTGGAATAAAATATTCACATCTTACCAGAGAAGAGATGATTATTCTGGGAACAGCTTATCTTGAAAATGGAGTGACCAATACCCGTATGCAGTCAATATTAGACCTTCATAGTATAGAGATTGGACATATTCTTTCAGAATTGGTAGCTAAAAATATGCTCATCAATCATCCTAAAGGACGCTGGACGAGTTACTATATAAATCATGCGTATGAAATACAGGAAGAGCAAATAGAACTTTCTGATTTATCTTATAAGCAGATCCAATTCAAAAATAAATCAGATCAAATTATCTATGATTATATACAGACGAATGGTTTTATTACAACGCATCAAATATTAAATATTACCAGTATCACAACACAGGCAGGAGCATCCGCAGCAGTTAGGAGGATGATGAGGGATGGATTGATACAAAAAGTACGTCAGGGAAGACACTTTATTTATCAATTAAATGGTTGAGCAATTGGAAATCGGTTGTTGTATTGGGGAAACCAGTTGTTGTATTGAGGAAACCAGTTGTTGTATTGGGAAAACCAGTTGTTGTATTAAAAAATAGTTGTGATAATTAATTTATAATCGAATCGCTTGTCTGGTTTAAATTTCGCGCATAAAATCCCACCATTTACAAATACTACATTTACAACCAGTCTTAAGGATAAATGGAGGTACTTTTTCAATGATTTCAGAAAGAGTACAAAGATGTAAAATGGAGGAAACTGCGAAATGAAAGCTACAGGAATTGTAAGAAGAATCGACGATCTGGGGCGGGTGGTAATACCCAAGGAAATCCGGCGCACCCTTCGGCTGCGTGAAGGAACGCCTCTCGAGATTTTTACAGACCGTGAGGGAGAGATTATTTTAAAGAAGTATTCTCCCATGATGGAGCTCACTGCTTTTGCAGGCCAGTATGCAGATGCCATGGCCCAGTCTACCGGACTGATCGTCTGTATTACAGACCGGGATCAGGTAGTGGCTGTGGCGGGCGGCTCCAGAAAGGAGCTGCTGCAAAAGACTATAAGCCGTTCTCTGGAGCAGGCCATCAACGACCGTATCACCTATCAGGCCGGAAAGGATGAAAAAAATGTGATTCAGCTGGTAGATGAAGAGCTGGAGGGCATTACCGCCCAGGTGATTGCTCCTATTATCTGTGAAGGGGACGCCATTGGTTCTGTCTCCCTTATGAGCCGGGAACCAAAGGCACGGTTTGGCGAGATGGAAATGAAGCTGGCAGTCACTGCCGCCGGATTTCTGGGACGGCAGATGGAAAGTTAAGAAATTAAGAAAGGAAAGACGATGAATGTTCGCCTTTCCTTTTTTATTCCCCTCTGTCATTCAGAGAATGAAGCTTGTGTTTTTTTCCTGTACTGCAGGGGGCTGCAGTCGGAAAGGGCTTTAAAGGTTCTGGAAAATAAGTTTGATATGAACAACCGTTTCAAGGTCATTCTGGCAGGAGGGAGGCAGTATGGAGGCTTCTAAAACGGATGTAAGAAACAAAAAGATGAGAACACATTTTTGAGTAAATTTTTCGGAAAAAAAGAAAGGGAAAAATGGGAACGAAGCGGATCGTCCGGACAGAAATAGGAGAAGGATGTGCGATGAGGGAAAGAATGTTTCCGAAAGATTGAAAAAACAAGATAAAGAAGGGGAAAATACGGAAAAAATTGTATATAATGCACAAAAACGATGTAAAATTATTGTGGAAAAAATACGTTTACATTCCCATATATAACAGGTAACATAGAAATTGTAACCCAAAAGTAAACGATAACGAAAACATTTACGTTAACGTTTACTTAACAGTTTTCGCTGGCCAGCAAAGGAACTGAAAAAATGAGCAGATCAACAACCACACTGAAGCAAATTGCAGAAACAGCAGGCGTTTCTATCACAACTGTACACCGGGTGCTGAATGGCAAGGAAGGCTGCGGCGAACAGCTGCGGACACGCATTATGGAAATTGCAAAACAGCAGGGATACGAGATTAATTATGTAGCGTCTTCCCTTCGAAAAAAACCAATCCATATTGCGGTGATTTTTCCAAAAAGCGATGCAGACAGCCATCTGTATGTTCAGGAGATTCTGAATGGATATTTTCAGGAAAGAGAAGAGGTTGAACCCTATAATATTATTTTTCAGGAATATTATTATCCGGCTTATGATTTGGAGAGTATGGTATTTTTATCCTGTCTGAATAATATTTATCAGGAACGGCCATTTCGCTATGATGGAGTAATCGTTTATAAAGAGGATCTGGGAGATGACAGGCGGTATACCGCTATTTTGAACCGTATTATGGGAAAACGGATTCCTGTTGTCATTCTGCAGAAATGCCGGGATGATACGCAATACTCCTGTCTGGTAGGTCCGGATGAAGAGCTTGCAGGTAAAATGGCCGCAGAGCTTATGGACAAGATGACAGTTGGGGAGGGAAACATAAAGATATTCAGTCAGGATCTTCCGTTTGCAGATAAGAATGCAGCTGTATTTGCAGAAGAATTAAAACGCAGACGTCCGGAACTGAGGTGCAGTATAACTGCACTGAAACTGAATGAAGAGCAGTCAGAACGAATCGCCCGGGAGCTGTCAGAAGGAGAGTACCCGTCAGGCATATACTTTACATGTGCCCGTCATACAGCGGCATTTCTCAGAATTGATCCGAAGATACGAAGAAATGCAGGAACGGTGATTGGAAGCGAACTGTTTGAGGAAAGCTGTCAGGCATTGCAGACAGGCGCGCTGGACGCTGTGATTGATAAAAAACCCTTCAGTGTAGGATATCAGGCTCTGAAACTGCTGTTTAATAATATCGTTAAGAATGAAAAGCTTCCTGTAAAGTACAGTGTTCTTCCGCGTATTATTATTCAGTCCAACAGTTATGTCTACTACAGAAGAAGGAAAGAAAAGTATGGAAGCAGCGAAGAAACGGAATATAGCATATATTGAAAATGTGAAAAATGCCCCGGCATTTGGACTGAGAGATAAGATAGGATACCTGTGCGGCGACCTTGGCTTTAACAGCCTGCAGGTTATTGTAAACAGTTATCTGATGTTGTTCTGTGTTAATATTTTAGGAATGAATGCAGTTCATTTTGCAGGCATTGTGTTTATATGCAAGGCGTTGGATGCGTTAAATGACACATTTATCGGGAGAACGGTGGATCGCCGTGCACCTGCTAAAAATGGAAAAATGAAGCCGTATCTGCTGTGGTTTGCAGTTCCGTATGCCATATTTACGCTGATACTATTTATGAATGTTCACGCTATGCCGTATGCAGCAAAAATAGTATGGGTATTGCTCATCTATTTTTGCTGGGGTATTATAGGTACCTTTATCAATGTTCCTTATGGAGCAATGTCCAATATTATTACTACGAATCAGATTGAGAGAACGGAGCTTTCCAATTTCCGAAGCATAGGAAGTTTTGCAGCCAGCATGGGAACGACAACCATTGCGCCTCTCCTGCTGTTTGACCAGAATAATGATCCGATTGCCGGAAGATTTATTCTGCTGTCTGTTATTTTAGGAGTGTTCTGCACAGTATGTCTGTTTTTGGCACATACCCTGATTCATGAACGCGTTCTGGTGGAAGAAGTTAAGGTTAATGAAAATGGTGAGAAGATTAACTATCTTCAGGTAGCAAAATCCTTTCTGCATAATCGGGTTATGATTGCGGTAGTTGCATAATATGTGATCGTTAAATTATTTATACAGCCGGTATCTACTTTAAACCAGTATGTATTTATGACATATTTTCAGGACACATCCAGTCTTGCTATGGCATCTCTTACTACAATGGGGCCAATGCTTTTGGGAATGGTATTTTTGAAGCCTCTTGTAAAACGCTTTGGAAAAAAGGCGCTTGTTACATGGCCGCTTCTGGGATCGGCACTTATGCATGGAGCCAATATGCTTCTTCCTCTTGGACCTAAAGAATGGATTTTCTGTCAGCTTATGGCATCTGCATGTATTACCTGCCTGAATCTTTTATTATGGTCCCTGATTGCAGATGCGGTAGATTATCAGGCGTATCTGACCGGACAGAGAAATGATGGAACGGTCTACGCAACGATTACATTTATTGTATTTTTTGCTGCAAGTGCCAGCACATCGATCATTGCCCTTCTTCTGGAGGCGGTTGGATATGATCCGACTCTGGGTTCCATGGGACAGATGGCAGGCGTACCAGAAAAAATCAAAATGCTGGGAGGCGCATGGCCGATGATTGGCGCTCTTCTTTCATTTGTCTGCTTTAAATTTATTTACAATGTAAGCGATGCACGAATGAGAGAAATCAGCGAGGAACTTCGCAGAAAAAGCGAGGAGACAGAGGAGAGAATTTTAAATGAAAATGCAGAAAATGAAGCATGAAATAACTGAGATTGCGCCCAATACCTGGTGTCTGAGTGAGTTCAGGCTGGTGAATGCCTTCTTGGCAGAAGGAAAAGAAAAGGCCGCTTTAATTGATACCGGCTGCGGGATTGGAAATCTGGGAGAGACGGTAAAAGAGCTGACGCAGAAGCCGGTTGAAATTTTTCTGACCCATGGTCATGCAGATCACAGCGGAGGGATCTATACCCTTCCCCAAAGCCCGGTATATATGATGAAAGAGGATGAAAAACTGTTTCAGGAAATGCCTGCTACGAATGAGATGCGCCGGTTTTATGTAAAGACCCGGGTGCCGGTCCGTTATCCGGGTGAAGGCAACGTGGAAGCGATAACCGCTCTGATACCTGAGCAGGAACCGGAATATACAGGGGAATATACGGCTGTTAAGGATGGGGATATTTTTGAGCTGGGGGAGAGAACATTAACAGCATTACATACGCCGGGACATTCAGAAGGAAGCGTATGCTATCTGGACAGTCAAAGCCGCGTGTTATTCAGCGGAGATACAGTGAACCACAGCATTATTTTAATGCGTCAGCCTGATAATGACAAACGTCTGATTCGGATTTATCATGAAAGCCTGAAGAAAATCTGGGAACAGCAGGAAAAATTTGACAGACTTGCAATCGGACATGACGGAATCCTTTTAGATAAGGCAATAGTAAAAGATTATCTGGAACTGACGGGAGGACTTCTGGATGGAAGCATTGTGGGAAAATATGAAGAGATAGGATTCAGAAAGGGAGATGTTGCACGTTTGGGACAGGCAGAACTGTGGTATCAGTGTGATGAATAAGAGGGGGTAAACGCAAAAGGGAGCGGTTTAAGGAATCGCTCCCTTTTGACTGCTTCTGTGCTGCCAGAGTATTAATAACTGCGGTGAGGCGTTCCAGTTTAAGTCCTCGTTTTTGGGCGAGTTTCAGATCTTTTCGGAATTGGTTGGAGGGAACAATGTTAAGCATCTGCAAGTACCTCATCCATTAAATCCTCAAAAGATGAGTATCTCTTATATTTGTCCGGATGTTTCTTCATCTCACCATACTCTGCAAGTGCCGCTCTGGTTTCAGCATTTGGTGTTATCCGTTTTACTTCAAAAGGTATACCATCGTGGCTGACAGCACTTTTAAGAAACATAGTAATTGCAGATGACATATTAAGTCCGAGATCCGCAAACAGTGCTTCAGCAGACTGTTTTAGTTCTGTATCAATACGAACATTGATATTAGTTGTAGCCATGAAAATTACCTCCTTTCATTTAACTTTAGTATATGCAATGATGCAAACATTGTCAATAAAATGTTTTACATTGTTTTGCATACATATAATTTACTTCACCAGCCACTTCACAAAATACGTCCGGATTACCCCAAAAGGCGCCGGCCCCATATCCAGAAGAAAGCGGTTAAATTCCAGCTGGGAGTAATTTGCGCCAAGTGTCTGTCTGGCCTCCCGTTCCATGGTGAGGATTTCCAGATAACCTGTATAGTAGGTAAGGTAATTGGCGGGATTCTCCATTATTTCATAATAGATAGAGGATACCACATCAGGGTCTGTGATCTTAAAGTAAAGATCCAGATAATTCTTTACCTGCTCCATATCCCAGCCCTCATAGTGGATGCTGATATCCAGAATGGCGTAAAGAGCCAGAGTAAAGGCCGCATTGTGATGCAGCAGTTCTCCTACGCCTTTCTCCAGACCGTTATTTTCCAGAGTATAGGCATAGTGCTCCACATAGGTAGCCCAGCCCTCGGAATAGCCCTTAAAATCAAGGATACTTCTTAAGTTACAGTGCTGATTCTGGTTAAAATACTGGTTCTGATACATATGGCCCGGATGGCCCTCATGGGCAATGGTAGTGTAAAGGCTGGAGCTTCCTGTGGTTCCGTTGTTGATGTAAATGGAATTGTCCTGAGGACGGTCTAAGGGCACAGTGAGATAAAAGGCCGGACTTAAAATACTTTCCAGAGGCTTGGGAACAGACTTAATGGTGTAGGAATAGCCGGTTAATTCGGGAAAATCCTGCTGGCACTGAGTTTTTAAGGCTTCCAGGATCTCTTCGGGTTTTTCGGGAGAAAAGCGGTAGGAAAGGATTTTTTCACTCAGAGAGGGATCTGCTGTGAGCAGCTCATCGACTGCGGTGAGATCATCCGCCATTTGATCCATCACTGCCTTTTTCAGGGAAGGGATATCCTTATAGGACGTGCCGGTCTGGGCGTTTACCAGGTATTCATAGTACCTCTTTCCTTCGGGAAAATGACACAGGCCGCCGCCATTGGTTCCCTTTCCCTTCAGGGTTTTTAAGCCCTCGATCAGGCTTTCGTAGGCAGGCACGAAATGCTCGTTCAGAGCAGCTTTATTTCGGGAGATATAGTCATTTTTTTCCTGCTCTGTAAGGCCGTCGATCCTATTTAAACGGGAAGCAAAGGTTTCTGCCATAAAGCTGTGATCTGCGTCGATCAGATAGGCGCTGCAGGATGGAATGATCCGGTCGATGACTGCGTCGCACAGTCCCAGTCCGGCCTCGGATTTCCGCTGTTCAAAGGCAATGATGCTGTCGTAGTAGGTTTTTATGGACGATAAAAGAGACAGGTAGTCTTCTACATCCTGACGGGTATAAAACTGGTATTCAGATAAGAGAATGGGAAGCTGGGATTGTATGCCCAGAGTAGCAGAGAGCGGCTGGTCATAGAGTTCCAGTCCCTCCAGAGACAGGCAGGTATTTAAGTATGATGAAAGAATGGTATAGGTAAGAAGCTGGTCCTCGCGCAGCTTCCGGCTGTCCAGCGCAGTCAGGCGGCTGTACAGCTCCCTGACGTCGGTCAGGTCTTTTTTTTATGTCCTCAACAGAAACAGTCCCCAGATCTCTGGGATAGTCGGTGATGCCGTATGAGGATGGATCTGCCAGAGTGTAGTGAAGCGTAATCGGGGACTGGGCGACTTCAGAGCAGAAGAGCTGGTCCGTAAAGGCGTCGAAGTCACTTTGGACTTTTAAGGTGTCCTCGTCATACTGTTCATAGGCTGAGGCAGCGGCTTCCGCCTGAGAGGAAGCTTCAGACGGGGCGGGCGCAGCGGGAGCGGCGCAGCCGGTCAGCAGGGAAATGGACAGGAGCAGGGCTAAAAGAGTCTGCAGCCATAAATGTTTTTTTGTATGGGTTGATAGGGTCATGTGTTATATTCCTCCGAAATTTGATAAGGTATGTTTTTGCGGGATATTCATCCGATGTGAACTCAGGTACAAAGGCGGGCTTACAAGCGGGCTTGACGCCCGACTTTGTACCTGAGTTCTCGCCATCCTGAATTGTAGTATATATTATACGAGCGGAAAAAACAACTTATGAGGGGCGCTGTCTTGACGAAAATGTGGGAAACGCTTATACTTAAACCATTAAAACGGGCAGGAGCGCCCTGCGCTTTGAATGACCCGAATCCAGAAAAAAGAGGAAAATAAAATGTGTCAGGACTGTAAAAAACCATATTATATTACAACAGCCATTGCATATGCCTCCGGTAAGCCCCATATCGGCAATACCTATGAGATCGTGCTGGCTGACAGTATCGCAAGATATAAAAGAGCAAAGGGATATGATGTATTCTTCCAGACCGGTACGGACGAGCATGGACAGAAGATCGAGGAGAAGGCAGAGGCTGCAGGCGTTACGTCTCAGGAGTTTGTAGACCGCTCCGCAGGAGAGATCCGCCGGATCTGGGATCTGATGAATACCTCCTATGACAAGTTTATCCGCACCACAGATAAGGATCACGAGGCTCAGGTTCAGAAGATTTTTAAAAAGCTTTATGATCAGGGCGATATCTACAAGGGCGCTTATGAGGGCCTTTACTGTACTCCCTGCGAGTCCTTCTGGACCCCGTCCCAGCTGGTGGATGGAAAATGTCCCGACTGCGGCCGTGAAGTGCAGCCTGCCAAGGAGGAGGCTTATTTCTTCCGTATGAGCAAATATGCTCCAAGGCTCATTGAATATATCAACGAGCATCCGGAGTTTATCCAGCCGGTATCCCGCAAAAATGAGATGATGAACAACTTCCTGCTTCCGGGCTTACAGGATCTGTGCGTATCCAGAACCACATTTTCATGGGGTATCCCGGTAGACTTTGACCCAAAGCACGTTACCTATGTATGGCTGGACGCTCTTACCAACTATATTACGGGAATCGGTTATGATTGTGACGGAAATCATACAGATCAGTTTAAGAAATACTGGCCTGCAGACCTTCATCTGATCGGTAAGGACATTATCCGTTTCCATACCATTTACTGGCCTATTTTCCTGATGGCTCTGGATCTGCCCCTGCCAAAGCAGGTGTTCGGCCATCCGTGGCTTCTTCAGGGCGACGGCAAGATGAGCAAGTCTAAGGGAAATGTGCTTTATGCAGATACTCTGGTGGATTTCTTCGGCGTAGACGCTGTGCGTTACTTTGTGCTTCATGAGATGCCATTTGAAAATGACGGCGTGATCTCCTGGGAGCTGATGGTGGAGCGCATGAACTCTGACCTTGCAAATATCCTTGGAAATCTGGTAAACCGTACCATTTCCATGACCAATAAGTACTTTGGCGGCGTTGTGGCTGATAAGAGCGTGACTGCTCCTGAGGATGAGGACTTAAAGGCCGTTGTGCTTGAGGCTGTTAAGAAGGCTGACGCCAAGATGGATCAGCTGAGAGTGGCGGATGCGATTACAGAAATCTTCAATATTTTCAGAAGAAGCAATAAATATATTGATGAGACTGCTCCCTGGGTACTGGCAAAGGATGAGGAGAAGAAGGACAGACTTTCCACTGTTCTTTACAACCTCACAGAGGCTATTACCATCGGAGCATCCTTACTGGAGTCCTTTATGCCTGAGACCTCTGCAAAGATCCTGGCTCAGTTAAATACTGCAAAGCGCAGTCTGGATGAGCTGCAGACCTTTGGCCTGTATCCGTCCGGAAACCAGGTAACAGACAAGCCGGAGATCCTGTTTGCCCGTATGGATGTAAAAGAGGTACTTGAGAAGGCAGAGGCTCTGCAGGCAGCTCAGGCGGCAGAGGCTGCAAAGGAAAGCGGCGCTGATGCAGAGAACGCAGAGGAAGAGGACGGGATTGACCTGGAGCCAAAGGCAGAAATCACCTATGATGACTTTGCAAAGCTTCAGTTCCAGGTAGGCGAGATCATTAAGTGCGAGGCTGTTCCCAAGTCCAAGAAGCTGTTATGCTCTCAGGTTAAGATCGGAACGAAGACCCGCCAGATCATCAGCGGAATCAAGGCTCATTACACACCAGAGGAAATGGTAGGAAAGAAGGTCATGGTAGTGACAAACTTAAAGCCTGCCAAGCTTGCGGGAATGCTTTCTGAGGGTATGATTCTCTGTGCAGAGGATGCAGAGGGAAATCTGGCGCTGATGACGCCGGAGAAGAAGATGCCGGCAGGAGCTGAGATCTGCTGATAATGACTTATATAAAATTTGGGATAACATGAGGTCTGTGAGATCAGAACCGGATTAAGTCCCTGCTGCCGCAGGATGCAGGCCGCCGTCAGGAGGTTTGTGTTCTGCGGCAGTTTTTAACTGAACAGAGGAGACGGCAAGATGATTTTTGATACACACGCCCATTATGATGATGAGGCATTTGATGATGACAGAGAGGCACTTTTAGGCAGTCTGGCATCTCAGGGCATACAGGCAGTGACCAATGTGGCTGCCAGCTTAAAAAGCTGCGAAACGACTCTGGCTCTCACGGAGCAGTATCCCTTTATCTATGGAGCCATAGGAGTCCATCCCAGCGAAACAGCAGAGCTGGATGCCTGCGGAATGGACCGGATGAAGGCCTGGTGCGCTTCAGAGAAGATCCGGGCAGTAGGAGAAATCGGTCTGGATTACTACTGGGAGGAACCGGAGCATGAGATTCAGAAGAAATGGTTTGCAGCCCAGCTTGATCTGGCAAAGGAGCTGAAGCTTCCTGTGATCATCCACAGCCGGGATGCGGCAAAAGACACTCTGGATATTATGAAGGCCGAACATGCAGAGGAGCTTGGAGGCGTGATCCACTGCTTTTCCTACACAAAGGAAATGGCCAGAGAATACCTGAATATGGGCTTTTATCTGGGAATCGGCGGCGTCCTCACCTTTAAAAATGCTAAAAAGCTGGTGGAGGTGGCAGAATATGCGCCTTTAAGCTCCATTGTACTGGAAACGGACTGCCCCTATCTGGCTCCGGTGCCATTTCGTGGAACGCGCAACTCTTCCCTGAATCTGGGAATTGTAGCGGAGCGTCTGGCACAGATCAAGGGAACCGACCGGGAAACTGTGGAACGGATCACCTGGGAAAATGCAGAACGGTTATACCGGCTGAAGGAGAATTGAATTAATGGATAATAAATTAGTAAACCCGCAAAAGACCATAGAAACCATTCAGAAATACCAGTTTGCATTTCAGAAGCGGTTCGGACAGAACTTCCTGATCGACAGCCATGTACTGGATAAGATCGTAAATGCCGCTGGTATTACACAGGACGACTGCGTTCTGGAAATCGGACCCGGAATCGGAACCATGACCCAGTATCTGGCAGAGCATGCGGGCCGGGTGGTAGCGGTGGAAATTGATACCAACCTGCTTCCGATCCTGGCAGAGACCTTAAAGGACTATTCCAATGTGACTGTGATCAATGAGGATATCCTTAAGGTAGACATGAATCAGCTGGTAAAGGAGTATAATCAGGGAAGGCCAATAAAGGTAGTGGCAAATCTTCCCTACTATATTACTACGCCAATTATCATGGGACTTTTTGAAAGTAATGTTCCGATCGAAAATATCACGGTAATGGTCCAGAAGGAAGTAGCAGACCGGATGCAGGTAGGGCCGGGCTCCAAGGATTACGGCGCTCTGTCCCTGGCGGTGCAGTACTACGCCAGCCCCTATATCGTGGCAAATGTGCCTCCAAATTGCTTTATCCCCCGGCCAAATGTGGGTTCTGCAGTAATTCGTCTGACCCGCTATCAGGAACCGCCGGTTCATGTAAAGGATACGGCGCTTATGTTCCGCCTGATCCGTGCGTCTTTTAATCAAAGAAGAAAGACACTGCAGAACGGATTAAACAACTCTCCGGAGCTGTCATTTTCCAAGGAGGAGATCGCGGCAGTGATCGAAGGACTGGGGCTTCCTGCAGCAGTGCGGGGAGAGGCTCTGACGCTGGAACAGTTTGCAGCCCTGGCAAATGCATTTTCAGACCTGAAAGGAAAATAAAACAGGGTAAAATGGGGAGTTCTGTGATCGGATGAGCAGGTAAAAGAAAGGAAGGGATCGATATGGCTATGAACAGACGGACGGCCCGCATCCTTGGGGCGGCAGCTGCAGGTACAGCGGCGCTCGTTACGTTAAGAGAACTGAAAAAGGTAAGGCACAGAAAGGAAGAGGAGCGGCAGGCAGCAATTGATGCCGCACTGGTGCGAAACCGCGACTACGGCAGCCGCAGGGCGTACCTGATCGGCGGCGGCCTGGCGTCCATGGCTGCAGCCGCTTATCTGATCCGGGACTGTAATTTCCCCGGCTCCCACATTACCATCTATGAGGGAACCCATATCCTGGGGGGAGGAAATGACGGAGCGGGAACACCGGAAAAGGGTTATGTATGCCGCGGCGGCCATATGCTCAATGAAGAGACATATGAGAATTTCTGGGAAGCTGTTTGATACCATTCCATCCGTTTAAAAAAAAACAGGGCGCAGCGTTGCAGAGGAAATTCAGGAGTTTGCCCATTCTCATTCCGGACGTACCCATGGACGTCTGGCAGACCGGGAGGGAACGTTTTTAAATGTAAAATCCATGGGCTTTGATCAGGGGGACAGGATGGCTCTTTTCCGGCTTCTGCTGACAGATGAAAAGAAGCTGGACAGCCTGACCATAGAGGACTGGTTTAAGGAAACGCCTCATATATTTGAGACAAGCTTCTGGTATATGTGGCAGACTGCTTTTGCTTTTAAAAAGGGGAGCAGCCTGTCTGAATTCAGACGCCGTGTGAAGAGGATGCTGCTGGAGTTTGGCCGTATTGACACCAGGGAGGGCATGATCGGCCTGCCTCTCAATCCCTATGACAGCCTGATCCGTCCTCTGGAAGTTTATCTGCGTTCCAGAGGTGTGGAGTTTATAGAGGACTGTCAGGTGACAGATATGGAGTTTGCTTCCGGTTCAGGTATTACGGTTAAAACGCTGTACTTAAAACGCAGGCTTCAGGATGAGGATGAGTCAAGGGAGTCCTTTGCTTTTGAGAAAGCAGAACTGAAACCGGGAGATTTCTGCATTATGACAACGGGCTGTATGACGGACAGCTTTTCTTTGGGAGATATGGACACTCCGGCTCCTGCTCCGTCAAAAAAGTCCATGAGCAGCGAGCTATGGTCAAGGATTGCCTGTGTGAAGCCGGGAATGGGAGCACCGGAGCCGTTTTTTGCCTGTCCGGAGAAAAACAGCTGGATGAGCTTTACTGTGACAGCCAGGGGAGATGCGCTTTTAAAGGCGGTTGAGGAATTTTCAGGAAATGCTCCCGGAAGCGGGGCGCTTATGACCTTTAAGGATTCCGGATGGCTTATAAGCAGTACCGTGGCGGCTCAGCCTTATTTTGCAGGTCAGCCTGAAGATGTGACTGTATTCTGGGGCTATGGATTGTATCCGGAGGCAGAGGGGGATTACGTGAAAAAGCCCATGAAGGACTGCACGGGACGGGAGATCCTGAAGGAATATTTAAGCCATCTTCATGTAAATGAAAAGCGTATGGAGGAGCTGATGGATACGGTGATCAATGTGATCCCCTGCCGGATGCCTTATGCAGACGCGGCTCTTGCTCCAAGGAAATATACAGACCGCCCGAAAGTCATTCCGGCAGGTTCCGGAAATTTTGCCATGATCGGACAGTTTGTGGAAATACCGGAGGATACGGCATTTACAGAGGAATATTCGGTACGGGCCGCCAGAATGGCTGTATACAGCCTGATGGATGTGCGCCGGAAGGTGATTCCTGTGACACCGTACTGGAAGCATCCCAGAGTGCTGCTTAAGACAGTGCTTAAGGCGTTTCGGTAACTGCGGATATCAGGGAACAGAGGAGATGAAAATGGGAGGATTTTCCAATATTAAAAGTAAGCTTCTGGCAGAGCAGGTTCAGGAGCAGATTTATCACTATATTTTGGAGACGCCTCTTGAACCGGGCTCCAAACTTCCAAATGAGTTTGAGCTGGGAGAAAAATTTGACGTGGGGCGCAGCACCATCCGGGAAGCGGTAAAGCTTTTGGTTTCCCAGGGGATTTTAGAGGTGCGCCGGGGATCCGGCACTTATGTGGTAAATACAACGCCTTCCGATCTGGATCCTCTGGGTTTAAGCGGAGCAGAGGATAAGATGGCGCTGGCGCTGGATCTGGTCAATGTGCGGCTGATCCTAGAGCCTGGTATTGCAGAAATGGCGGCATTAAATGCTACAGAGGAAGCAATTTTGGAGCTGCGCTGCTGCTGCGAACGGGTAGAGGAACGGATCGCTTCAGGAGATATGTACATTCAGGATGATATTGCCTTTCATACCAGCGTGGCCCGGTGCTCCGGTAATAAGGTAGTGGAGCAGCTGATCCCCATTATTGATACGGCAGTAATGATGTTTGTAAATGTGACCCACCAACGGCTTACAAAGGAAACCGTTATGACGCACAGAGCCATTGTGGACGCCATTTCCGATCGGGATCCCATTGGAGCAAAAACCGCCATGATGATGCATATGACCTACAACCGGAATATGATCCTGAAGCTGATCCGGGAGGAAAAAGAAAAAAATCACAAGGAGTAACAGGGTAAGATATCAGATGATTTTACCGTAAAAATTACATTATATGTTTGACAGGAGCCTGGATAAAGCGAAATATCTGGGCTTTTTGTGTATCATACCTAAAAAAACATCCGAGTTTTTGGCAAAAAGTAGAATAGTAGTCTGATGACTTGTAATTATATTTATGAAATGATATGATTAAAAGAGAAAACATCTGATGATTATGAAACGAAATTGTTATAGAAAGAAGGAGGAATCAACATGAAGGAATTGAACAGTCAGAGAGTAAGAGCACTTGCGCCGGAAAATGATCCCTTAAAGATTGGTATGGGATGGACGGTGGAGGATCTGGATAAGCCCCAGATCCTGGTAGAGAGCACCTTCGGGGACAGCCATCCGGGAAGCGCCCATCTGGATCAGTTTGTAGAGGAAGCCATGAGAGGAATCACCGACGCAGGAGCAAGAGGCGCCAGATATTATACAACGGATATCTGTGACGGCATTGCCCAGGGACATGACGGCATCAACTATTCTCTGGCTCACCGCGATATGATCGCAAATATGATCGAGATCCATGGAAATTCCACCGGCTTTGACGGCGGCGTATTTATTGCCAGCTGCGACAAGTCCGTACCTGCATGCCTGATGGGACTGGCAAGATTGGATATGCCTTCTATCGTGATCACCGGAGGCGTGATGGATGCAGGCCCTGATCTCTTAACACTGGAGCAGATCGGTATGTATTCTGCCATGTGCCAGAGAGGAGAGATTACAGATGAAAAGCTTACCTATTATAAGCACCACGCCTGCCCTTCCTGCGGAGCCTGCTCCTTTATGGGAACCCGCTTCCACCATGCAGATCATGGCTGAGGCTCTGGGTCTGATGCTCCCAGGTTCTGCCCTGATGCCCGCTACCTGCGAGGACTT
>ENA-OQAB01000344-OQAB01000344.1-human-gut-metagenome-genome-assembly--contig:-NODE-344-length-26866-cov-3.874490_pt1 | contig 26866 bp, 26 predicted proteins | sample MGYA00242490_ERZ504517 | MGnify/ENA primary metagenome ERZ504517 (study PRJEB26092, sample SAMD00036298) | human gut metagenome | host: Homo sapiens | study: EMG produced TPA metagenomics assembly of...
GTATCTATGCGGAGATCAGGAGCCTGTCAAACCTTCGTTTCCAGACGCAGGAGGAGCTTACGCGGATCAAGAACCGGATCGCCAGATGGTTTGCTATCTACTTCCCTGAATATAAAGACGTTTATGGGGATTTGAAGGCAGTCAGTGGACGGATGGTATTGAAGGTGGCACCGTTGCCGGAAGACATTGGGAAACTTGGTGTGGAAGGTGTGAACCAAATATGGAGGAACGCAAAGCTGAGAGGCGCCGGAATAAAGAGGGCAAAGACCCTGGTATCCGCAGCAGAGCATAGCGTTGGAAGCAAGGAAGCACCGGAAGCGGCACGGATGGAATTAAAAAATCTGCTGGATGACATGGATGTATATGTGTCAAGACTGGATGAGCTACTTGTGAACATAGAGGAAAAGCTGAAAGAGATTCCGTATGTGGATAAGCTGATGGAGATCAAGGGGATCGGTCTGGTAACGGTCAGCGGTTTCATTGCAGAGGTGGGAGACATTGGACGTTTTTGATAATCCAAAACAGCTGCAGAAGTTAGCAGGATATGCAATCGTGGCAAATGATTCCGGGAAGCATAACGGCGAAAACCGGATCAGCTACAGAGGCAGGAAGCGCCTGCGGTATGTATTGTATGAAGCAGCGATATCTCTTATCGGGAAGAATGCGGAGTTCAAGTCGATCCATGAATACTACCGGACACGCAAAGAAAATCCATTAAAAAAGATGCAGTCTGTAGTAGCAGTGGCATGTAAGATCCTAAGGGTATTTTACACAATACTGACAAAAGGTGTGGATTATGACCCGGTAAAGCTTCTAGGAGACATTAAGAGACCGCAGCTTCAGGCAGCATAGCAGACAGGAACCAAAACAAGTAATGCCCTGTCACGGTTGAACCCCACCTTTAACATTGCGTGTTAAAAGTTGAATTCAGCTGTGACAGGAAGGCTGAAAGGTATGAGGAACGAGTCGGGAAAACGTCCACCGGAAGGTGCCGTCAAGAAAGCATGCCCCAAAGGTCAGTAAGACTTAATACAAAGAATGAGCCAGTAGTCGGCAGGAATATTTTCCATAGGGCATGACCCTGTAAAGGAGCTAAGCTGACACCCTGGTTATGGACAGGCGGGACGAAGGAAGTTAGGACCCGGCAGAAATGCCGGAGCTCCTGGCAGACACGGGAGGTTCGCGGCCGTAGAAGGATGGGTATACAAAAGACCATGTGGAACGAAAGACAACGACGTTTTACTTCGTGTACCCACCCACCTCTACTTTCGTATCAGATACAGAGAAATGTCCATTCCTCCGGCTCATTCATCTGAGATATGATACTAAAAAATCCTTGAAAAATAAGGAAAAAAGACTTGACTAAATAGGGAGGGAGTAAGAGGATAGTTCATGTACCAAATCAAAGAAGGGAAACAGGGGCGGATTTGACTATGCCCCTGAGCCAGGATAAACGAAAAAACACACCATCCCGTGGATGATGCGCCTTCTGGAAAAAAAGTATTAAAAAAAGGGAGGAGAGCTGATAAATCACTTATCAGCTCGAGTATTATGAAAAAAATCTTGTAAGCATATTGGGGATAGATGAATGTTTCTCTCTCATCTATGATTAAAGTATACCCATGAAAGATGAAGAAAAAATGTTCATTGTGTAAAACCTTTTTGAATGATTTATGAACAGAATGTGAATATCCCTATTCGCCTACTCAATTACCTGATCTCCGTCCTTTGTACAGAAATAGGTCTTTACGCCCAAACGGACCATCCAGTTACGGGTTTCCTGGGTTTTCCACGGTCCGGTTCCTGTTCCGCCGCCGTTGTCATTATCCCAAAGCCACTGAGGTGTGGGCCACAGGCATACGGATGGACGGAGCGCCTTGTAAACTTCGTAATCAACCCCGTTCTGACCGTGGTGAGCCATCTGTACCATGGTACAGTTTAATGCCCCCAGATCTACATTGGCCATCAGGTTTTCACCGCCGGATCTGGCCATATCTCCTAAAAATACGACATTCGTACCATTTAAGGATACAAGGTAGGCCACGCTGCTGTTATTGACAAAGTCATTATTTGCCGCATATGCCTGGTTTAATACCTGGATTTTGGCAGGGCCTGCCTCGATCACCTGTCCGGCCACAATATTTCCGTGAAGAACAGAGGGATCTACCTTCTGAAAGGCTCCCTTTAAGTGGGATACCATGGCAGCCACCGCCGGCTCCTTCTCGGCATACCAGCTGTCCTCTAAAAAGGAATAATAAATGCCGTCAATGGTAATCTCACTGCTATGGTTATAAAGAATATCTGCCAGCGCTCCCACATGATCGGAATCCGGATGGGTAAGCAGCCATGCTGCTACATGACCGCCTCTCTGCTTGATCTGCTCCAGTACATAGGCGCTGTTTTCCTGCCATCCTCCGTCTACCACGATCAATCCGCCGGCTCCATTTTCGATAATTACGGCCAGCTGCTGGGCTCTTGTGTCATGGTTTGCCAGCATGGTCATGCGTCCGGCTCCAAAATAGGAGGATGCGTCTGTCACCGGCGTATTTACCGTTCCAAAAGCTGCCGTAGTTACCGGGGCGCTCTGTAATGCAGAAGCGTTTCCTTCCTGGGTCTGTGTATTGCTGATCACAATCTTGGAAGGAGAATTGAGGCTCTGGGCCGCAAAGCTGGTAAAACCTCCCTCTCCCGCCGTCATAAGCATAAGAGCAGCCATCATGCCGGCCGCGCAGCGTTTCCAATATCGGTCGATCCTTCTCATGGCGTCTGCCTCCTTATTTCTTCACAGGCTCAAGAGCTCTTACATCTCCCGCCTTTAGGGTGTCATTGATAATATACTCGGATACCTCTCCCTCTTTATCATAAGGGAATACCTGAACCAGCACATCATGCTCATCAAAAAAGCTGCCGTAGTCGGTGGTGTAGCCTTCTTCGATTTGTCTCAGGCTCCGTGTAATAGAAATTCTGGGTATGTACACAAGTGCCGATGGTAGCCAGGACATCCTGCGCATAAGCGACTGCGGCCTCCGGCGTTGTCTGGTGCGTTACAGGCAGCAGTACCGTCAGAACGCCTGTTTCTTCATTATAGCGTGCATCCAGATCCATCACATAATCAGCAAACGCACCATATGGCTCCAGATACTGATCCCGCAGCTCCTCCCGCACTTCCAGCCAGTCGATTTTAATATTTTTATCGATCTCTGTATCAGGCTGTCCGTCATCGGCTCTTGTACCTCCCTCAGGAGACACGATATTACTCTTGGTACATCCGCTTAAAAGTGAAACAGCCGCTAAAAGGACCAGAGACATTTTCTTCCAGTTAAACATTTCAAAAACCTCCTTTGTTCATAACGTTACTATTATAACGGACAAACTGAAAATTTAACAGATCTTTTTTCTTACAAAATTGTTACACATTCGAAAAAGGATTCTGTATACACATACAGTTTTTTTGAAAAACTTCTTGATTTTTCCAAAATGCGGTGGTATTATGTTCAATATGTTTTATATTACTTAATTTTTGAACAAAAAACGATACAAGCCTGTATCATCAAAGGAGGTTATCATTTTGAAGCACCTTACAAAAAGGCTGGACTGGCTTACCACCCTTGTTCCTTTTCTGTGCATCCTTTTTTTGTGTATTCTTTTTATTGCCTTTCCTGAAGACTCCTCTTCTGTGCTGGGATCCATCCGCTTCTTTCTCGGAGACCAGTTTGGAAGCTTTTATCTTTTAATGGGGCTGGGAGCGCTTTTCTGTTCTCTCTATGCTGCATTTTCCCGTTTTGGCTCCATCCGACTAGGCGGCAAATCCCCCCGGTATTCCAATCTCCAGTGGGGCTCCATGGATGTTTACTGCCGGCCTGGCAGCCGATATCCTGTTTTATTCCCTCTGCGAGTGGATGCTCTATGCGGGAGAACCTCATATCTCTGATATGGGTTCTGTGCAGGACTGGGCCTCTGTTTACCCGCTGTTTCACTGGGGACCGATCCCGTGGAGTTTTTATATCATTTTAGCTGTTGCCTTTGGCTTTATGCTCCATGTCCGGAAACGGAACCGTCAGAAATACTCCGAAGCCTGCCGTCCTGTTTTGGGAAAGCGAGTAGATGGAGCTTTGGGACGCATCATTGACCTCACTGCCGTATTTGCCCTGTTAGCCGGAACAGCTACCACTTTTTCTCTGGCAACGCCCCTTTTATCCATGGCTTTAAGCCGTGTAACGGGGATTCCGGAAACGCCGGCCTTTACGATTGCGATCCTGATCGCCATCTGCATTGTATATACAATGGCCGTGTACTTTGGCATGAAAGGGGTGGCCCGCCTGGCTTCTTCCTGTGTGGGACTTTTTTTCGTCCTCTTAGCCTATTTTTTCTTTGGCGGCGGGGAAATGCGCTATATCGTAGAAACAGGTCTTACCTCTTTGGGAAACCTGAGCCAGAATTTCATCCCTCTGGCAACCTGGACCGACGCTCTGCGCACCTCCTCCTTTCCACAGAACTGGACTATTTTTTACTGGGCCTACTGGATGGTGTGGTGCGTGGCGACTCCGTTTTTTATCGGCAGCATCAGCCAGGGACGCACCATACGGCAGACCGTTTTGGGTGGATATTTCTTCGGACTGTCCGGCACCTTTACTTCTTTTATCATTCTTGGAAATTACGGGCTGTCCCTTCAGATGCATGGAAGGCTGGATCTGATGGCAATTTATGTTCAATCCCAGAACCTCTATGAAGCAATTATGGCAGTTTTTGAAACCATGCCTTTCGCCAAAGCAGGCCTTCTTCTCCTGGCCCTTACCATGATCGCTTTTTACGCTACCAGCTTTGATGCCTTAACTATGGTCGCTTCCTCCTACTCCTACCATTCTCTGGATGAGAAACAGGAACCGGACCGCTTCATCAAGCTTTTCTGGGCTGTAACGCTGATGCTTCTTCCCATTGCTCTGATCTTTTCAGAAAACTCCATGAACAACCTGCAGACCGTATCCATCATTGCAGCCTTTCCCATCAGCTTTATCATTCTTCTTATTATATGGAGTTTCTTTAAAGATGCGGGATCCTATCTGAATGAAACAAAAAAATAAGCAACAAAAAAGAGCAGGAAAAACTGACATATCACCTGCTCTTTCTTTTATTTTATGTGCCGCTAGGCGCACCACCACACAAAAACAGGAGGCCTGGTCACACAGCCTCCTGTCATTCTGTCTTGTGCATGAAATGCTACACTTCCTTACTTATCCGTTAGTATTTTGCCATAAAATAGTATGTATCCTGTTTTCTGCCGCATTCTCGTCGCTTCCCTTAAAGCAGAATGTGAGAAAACCACACATATTTAATCTCTTCATTTCATCGTAATGTTTCATATTTGCTGTCGTACTTTCATTGGTTACAAAGATGTCGCAGTCAAACTGATTCGCTGTCTGAATCAGATAAGAAATCGGAATCGGATTAAATCCTCCTTTCCTTATGTCCATACGCCGTGTTACCATAGACTCACCTCAATTCACAAGAAACAAAACGTGCAGGTTACCTTCCTCCTTTAACTTAAAATATATTCCTCTTATAAAACATAATAGCATCTTTTCACAACAAAATCAATGACGTCATTTATATTTTTATGCAGTCTTAATAACTTTCATTCTTTTTCTCTGTTTACACAAAAGAATCCCACAAGCGGGATTCTCCGCCTGCGGCGGGCCGCATCAGCGGCATAATCCCACTCCGCCGCAGTGCGGTTCCCAAAGGGATTTTTTAATTATTAACTGTATTTATGAAACGCTCACAGCTGCGCCGGCTACAGCCCATCTGTAATTCTGGATTGCCTGCTGAAGTTCCAGACCTGCACAGTGGTATCCTGATTCTGCGGTCAGCCATGCAAGTTCCTGCTGAAGGTATTGGATCTGGCTTAAACTTCCGTTCTGCTTCTGGATCTGAGCCGCATCCCAGACCATTTTTCCGCTTTCATAAGCGGTTTTTGCAGCATCATAGGCAGCGCGTTTTTCCAGGATCTGATCGTACAGCGCCTGAATATCGGAACGGACTGTATTTTCTGAATACTCTACATTTCTTAAACGGTTTTCAGTCTGTGTAGTCGTCTTTGTAGTGCGAGCCTGAAAATCGGTCATACCGCCTCCGGTAGAGCTTCTTAAGCTGATCAGGTTATAGTTGTTATTTACTGCCTTTTCCTTATCTGCATTTACGTCAATGGCGTCAATGGCCGCCAGATCTGCAGAGGGGATTGCTCCAAAGGTAACGCCGGAGGCAGGGTCATATCCTGTAAAGCTGCAGAGAAGCTTATAGATCTGCTCCATTCCCGCATCCAGACTGGCCAGCTGGGACTGCGCAGAGGAAAGAGAAGCCGCTGCGGATAAAACATCGCTGTCCACCGCCATCCCCTGAGACTGCATGGTATCCTGAAGCGCTCTGGCTGTCCGGGCCAGTTCCACTCCCTTTGCAGCCATGGCACGCTGGGAGACCAGCTGCTCATACTGATTCATCATGGACTGGACATTCATGATCAGGGAATTGGCCTGGCGGTCTACCTGACGTTCCGTAGATGAGGTCTTTTTTAAGGACTGACCCATCATGGATGCCGCATTTCTCATCTGTCTGGCAGACTGGCGCAGCGCCTTGGCGGTTGCCGCAGAGATCGCCTGATCCATACCAGTCTGTTCCTCTGCCATATCCTCTGCCACATCGGCCTGGGACAGAAGGTCATTTGCCATAATACGCTCATTTACAGCAATATCAGCCTGATCCTCTACCATGCCCTTTGCCATATCATAGGCGCTTTTCATCGGTCCGTAATAATTTTTTACACGTCCCTCAATCTCACCGTAATCCAGATGTCCGTCTGAGAGAAGCTGCTGCTCCTGTTCATAGGCCACATTTGGATCTGTCTGATCTGCCAGCACAGTAAAGGGCACAGATGCTGCCAGAACCACGCTTAAGGACGCTGCTGCCGTTCGTTTTAAAAATGTGGTTTTCATTTCATCGTCTCCTTTTCATCCTGCTTAATTGGAGGTGGTAAGGCCCTTCACATTCCAGTCATAGCCTTCTAATGCCACTAACAGCTGAAGCTTTTTCGTATTTACATCGCTTTCCGCTGTCATTACAGCATTCAGCGTGGTCTGATACTCAAGATTTGTAATCTGTCCTGCTGCCAGACTGGCAGAAGCCTTGTTTAATTTGGATTGCTCAGCAGCAAGCTGAGACTGAGCGGCATTCAGGGCATCTCTTGCCGTAAGTACAGTATTATACTGCGTTTTTAAGGATCGCACAGCCGTATCCTTTGCATTCTGAATGGAAGCCTGATTGGATTCGATCAGATCCTGGCTGGAAAGATTTCCTGCCTTTTTTTCGTAATATCTTACATCATAGTTATTGGCAAGCGCTGCCTCGGCATCCCCATCCGGGTTTAAGGTATCAATACGGGACATATCCGGCTCCGGTACTGCAAGGATCTCCGGCTGGGCGTCTGCGTCCCATCCGAGCATCAGACAGAGATTTCTGTGGACATTTTCCTTATTCTTCTGGGCAGCAAGGATGGCTGTATCCTGATCCTGGACGCTTTTCTGAGCAGTAAGCACATCTATCTGGGTCGCCATGCCTGCGGCAGCCTGAGCCCTGGTAAATTCATACTGACTCTGAAGAAGAGCCTTTGTATTTTCCAGATTCTTTATATTGTATTCTGCCTGCTGTAAGGATACCATCATCTGCTGTGCCTGATATACCAGAGCAGCCTCCTGCTGGTCATACTGGATCTTTTCCATATCTGCATCCTGGTAATTGTTGTCTGCCTGCTTGGTGAGAAGGCCTGCGGAAAACCGCATGGACGCCCAGGTAACATCATCCTCAGCCGCATCTGCCTGATCCCAGATATCATCGATATCGTTCATATACTGCTCATATACGTCATTTAAGTCCTTTCCCTTCTGATCCTTATAGGCAGAACGGTTGCTGCGGACTGTAGGGTTATACTCATGGATCAGATCCTTCAGCTCCCCATACTCCATCACGTTATCCCTGAGAGAAGCCCATTTTTCCTCCGTGTAGGCAAATTCAGGGCTCATATCCTTATTATAATTGGGGGGCCGGTGCCTCCGGAGCCTGATAGGTATTGTCATCCGGACGGTTAGATGCCGCCAGGATGTTCATGGGAAATGACATAGTCAAAATAGCAGCTGTGATCGCGGCCATATGACGGCCGGCTGTCTTTCTTTTCTGATTTTTCATGATTCATTCTCCTCTAATACGATTTTATATCCGTTTCATCCTATTTTGCCGCCTGCAGACTGCAGACGCCTTTTTCCAAAATCCTCATCTCTGTTTCGGTTGCCTGTAAAATAGATTCCTTTTCCTGCGGCTTCTGGCAGTAAAGGCTCATCGCCCGAATACATACCATAGCGGCTACATCCGCCCCGTAAATAAGAGCCTCCAGGCTCATAGGATAATGCTCTCGATCCATGTGTTCATAAATATCTTTGATAAAACCCTCATAAGGGTCATCCTTTAATGTAAATCCTCTGAAGCCAAAGATCTGATTTTGATTGGAAACGCTCAGATCCGACAGGAGATTTTTATGGATCTTGTAAAAGATATGGTCATTTCCCTTATCCATCCACTCCCGCACCATCTGTAAACAGACCGCAAAAGGACTCCCCATTTCTTTCAGGAGCAGCATCACCCGTTCTCTGAAATGCTCCCGCATTCCCCGGAGCATATAACGCATCAGATCATCCTTATCTTCAAAATATGTATAAAAGCTTCCCCGGGAAATATCCGCCTCCTTTATGATCTGATTGATCGAAGCCGCCGAATAGGGCACACGGGAAAATTCGTGGGCCGCCGCTTCTAAAATCAGCCGTCTTTTTTCTTCCTTTAATTTAAAAAACCGCTGGGTTGGCATAGAAATCAAGGCCTCCTTGAGTCAATGGTAAACATGACATATTGTCACTTTTCAAATTATAAACACTTACAGGTCGGAAAGTCAATGACCCAATTATAAAATTTCTCCAAACATTTTGTATACTGTATCTGAAAAAAGCACAAAATGTAAAATGAACTTTACTTTTTATGTAAAGTTTCCTATACTTATTTTGTACAGTCAGCTTTACATTTTACTTAATCTGCAAAAGGGAAACCATTGATGAAAGATACTGTCAGTAAAAAGAAGGGTGGGATCGATCACAGATGAAAAACAGGATCCAGGAACTGCGCCGGACCGGACGGATCCGTCAGGAGGATCTGGCAGAAGCAGTCGGCGTTACCCGTCAGACGATCATTTCTTTAGAAAACGGAAGATACAACGCTTCTCTGGGACTGGCGCACAAGATCGCCCGGTATTTCGGACGGACCATCGAAGAAATTTTTATTTTTGAAGAGGAGGACGACATATGAGAGAATCTATGAAAAACAACGGTCAGACCCGTTTGGTACGCAGATGCAGGCTTCGGATCTTTCTTGGAGCAGCTGCTTTGATTTTAGGTGCGGCCGCTCTCACAGCGGCTCTGGCTTCTTCGGCCGGAGCGTCTCCCATTCTCTATCTGGAACCGGAAAGCCGCAGCTTCATGACAAGCTTCTATTACGGCACCGGCCTGGGGCTGATCATTGCCGGAGTTTTATTGATTTTAAGAAACCGTTCCTATCTGAAGGATCCTGAGCGCAGAAGGCAGCAGGAAATCCGGGAGTTTGACGAACGCAGCCAGGCCATCGGTACTAAAAGCTGGGCCTATGCGGGATACTCCCTGTTTATCCTTCTGTATGTGATGATCCTCCTGTCCGGCTTTGTAAGCGTCCTGATGGTAAAGCTTCTGCTCTGCATCATGGCAGCCTTTGCCGGTCTCCTTATCATCTGGAGAATGATCCTTTCACGAAGGATGTAGCTGTAGACCGGGCGTCCTGCTCACTGGCCCGTACGGCAAAATACCCTGAAGGGCTGAACGGCTTTCAGGGTATTTTGTATTTATCTTTAATTGTGTTCTATATTCGCCGTCTCCCTCACAATATACACCGGACGATCCTTCAGTTCCGTAAAAAGGATGGCGATATACTCTCCGATGATGCCGATGAGCAGAAACATCATGGCGAACATAAAGCAGATCAGCACCACAATGGTAGCATATCCACTGGGAGCTCCCTGACGGGTAAAGAGCGTATAGACCAGAACTGCCATCCCGGCTGCTCCCGATAAGATTCCAGCGTAAATTCCCAGCTTTAAGGGCATATTGGAAAAGCAGAGGATGGTATTAACCGAAAAGATAAACAGCTTTTTTAAGCTGTACTTGCTCTCTCCTGCCACCCTCACGCCTGCCTCATATTCCAGAGTAGTTTTCTGAAAGCCCACGTTCTGGACATAGCCCCGCAGGAAACGCACCTTTTCCCGGTAATTCCCTTTTAAAACCTCTGCCACCGAACGGCTGACCGCAAAAAAGTCAGAGGCATTAGGCTCAAAGTGAACATCCGAAATGCAGTTGATCAGCCAGTAAAATCCTGAGCTGGTGATATTTTTGATCAGGCCTGCGCTTTTGTTTCGGGTACGCACCATACTGATTACCTCGTTTCCCTCCTCAAAGGCCCTGATGATCCGTGGAAGACATTCCGGGGGATGCTGCAGATCTGCATCCATGCAGACCACTCCGTCGCCTGTGCTGTAATCCAGACCCGCGATCATGGCTGCCTCATGTCCGAAATTTCTGGAAAAGCTGATAAGCTTTACCTTCTGATCCTCTGAAGCCAGGGCTTTAAGCACCTCCAGGCTGCCATCTGAGCTTCCGTCATTTACAAAAATCAGCTCATGATCCCAGGAAAGAGTATCCAGCACTCTCTTCATCTCTGTATAACATTCCTTCAGCGCCTGTTCCTCATTGTAAACAGACACGACCACGGAAAGAATCTTTTTTTTCAGATTGCTTCTATCTTCACTCAAAGGATGGTTCTCCTTTATCATATTCAGTCAAATACCCGGATCTGCTGGCTGGAATGGGTTGGAACCCGCTTGTCCTCAGGAGGCAGCTGCATATAGTCGCCGTAAACCTCTGTAAGTACCTGATGATACCCCTTTGGGATCATCAGCTGCGTATCTTCAAAAGGCGCATCCTCCGTCTTGGTGCACCAGTCATCCTCCAGAGTTACATAGAGGTAATCCGGCTGGTAATTACTGTAATACCACCGGCTTCCTTTGCTCTTTCTGTCTTTTAAGGCAGCCCATTTCTGCATGGAAATGATCCACTTTAGGGGAATCAGCTTTCCTGCTGTGGCAAGTCCTCCTACAAAAATTTTGTGAAGCAGGCTGTATCTGCTATAATCCAGATCATGGCGGTGCCCCATAGCCAGGCCGTAGATGGCCTTGTGGATAAAGCGGGTCATCTCAGACGCCAGCTTTCCCTCGGGCAGCTTATCCAGAATAAAGAGGTCTACCCAGAGATGGTTTAACTTTCCCTCATAATAGTCCATCCGGTCGCTGTCCGGATGAACCTGGCTGTTTTTATAAATAATACGGGGAGTAAAGTCATAAAATGCCCGGCCGCCCGGTAGCTGTCCGGCTCCAAAAGCTCCATGGTATCGGGAAGTTCCCTTTTTATAACCTTTTTTAACGCCTCGTACTGGCTCCGGATCAGAACCACATCTGCATCATCATCCCAGGGAATAAAGCCCTTGTGGCGCACTGCGCCGATCAGGGTTCCCGCATCCAGGGCATACCGGATCTTATACTTTCTGCAGATCCGGTCCAGCTCCTTTAATATCTTTAAATTGGCCTCATGGACCTTTGTCATATCGTATGTCTGTGCCATACTGTCCTCGACCTCCGTTCCTGTCAGGCAATGGCTTCACGGATGGTCTTAGCCATATAGTCGATCATCTCGTCCGTCATACCGGGATATACGCCTACCCAGAAGGTATCCTTTAAGATCCGGTCCGTATGCTCCAGACTTCCCCCAACGCGGAAGCCCTCCCCGTTCTTTCGCATCTCGTCAAAGCAGGGATGCTTTACCTAGGTTTCCTGCAAAGAGCATACGAGTCTGTACGCCCATTTTCTCAATATGCTGAACCACCTGATTGCGGTCTGTGCCTTCCTTACAGGTGATGAGGAAGCCAAACCAGCTGGGTCTTGCGTGCTCGCAGGCCTCAGGAAGAATCAGCTTGTCCTCCGTGCCTGCCAGAGCAGCCTTTAAGCGGTCAAAATTGTGGCGGCGGCGCTCTACAAAGGACGGGAACTTGTCTAACTGGGCGCAGCCGATGGCAGCCTGCATATCGGTTGCCTTTAAATTGTAGCCTAAATGAGAATATACATATTTGTGGTCATAGCCTAAAGGCAGCTCGCCGTACTGGCGGTCAAAACGGTGTCCGCACATATTGTCGCGGCCGGAAGGACATACGCAGTCCCGTCCCCAGTCACGGAAGGAGCGCATAATGCGGTTTAAAAGGCCGTTGTCTGTATACACAGCTCCGCCTTCACCCATAGTCATGTGATGGGGCGGATAAAAACTGGAGGTTCCGATATCTCCGATGGTTCCCGTAAATCTTGTAACCTCGCTTCCATCCTCCTCCATGGTATACTGGGTTCCCAGAGCATCACAGTTATCCTCTACAAGCCACAGATCATATTTGTCGCAGAAGGCCTTTACCGCCCTCAGGTTAAATGGATTTCCCAGAGTGTGGGCGATCATCACTGCCTTTGTCTTTTCAGACCGGGCCGCTTCCAGCATGGTTACATCAATATTATACTGAGGAATGGTTACATCCACGAATACAGGAACGGCGCCGTACTGAATAGCCGGAGCCACGGTGGTAGGAAAGCCGCAGGCTACGGTGATGATCTCATCCCCACGTTTGATGCGGCGCTCTCCAAGCAGCGGAGAGGTCAGGGTCATAAAGGCAAGAAGATTGGCAGATGAGCCGGAATTTACCAGCGAGCAGTATTTTACTCCCAGATATCCTGCCAGCTTTTTCTCAAATTCATCCGTATAACGTCCGGAAGTCAGCCAGAATTCCAGAGCGCTGTCCACCAGATTTACCATCTCATCATGGTCATAAACGCGGGACGCATAGGGAATCCTGTCGCCTTCTCTGTATGGCGCCTTTTTATGAAAGGTATCGCAGTATCCGGCTACCTGCTCCAGAATCTGCGCTCTTGCCTGTTCTTCGGTCATATGTTCAAACATGATATGTTTTCCTCCTTGATTCTATTTCATAGGAACGCCGCAGGGCACTCCCCGCGGAGCGTTTTTTATTCCATAGGACGCCCTTTCCTATGAAATGAAAAATTCGCGGATCTGGCGGTCCATCACCTCTGTCATATCCGCTCCCTCCAGATACTCCTTTGACCATTCCACAGTTTTCTCCACTGCTTCCTTTACGCCATATCTGGGCGTCCAGCCAAAGGTATGCTTGATCTTTGAGCAGTCCAGCTTCAGGAAATTCGCCTCATGGGGGCCGCCCACCCAGCGGTTCTCCCAGGTCTGTCCCTGTCCCCAGGCTGCGCAGAACAGATCTGCCAGCGTTCCCGTTGTCACACAGTCCTTGTCGTCCGGGCCTACATTATAATACCCCTCAAAGGTTCTGTCCTCATACTGCCTCATGGCAATGGCCAGATAAACAGCCAGAGGCTCCATCACATGCTGATACGGCCGGGTGGAATAGGGATTGCGGACAATAATGGTCTTTCCTGCCGCAGCTGCCCTCACACAGTCCGGAATGATCCTGTCTGCGGCAAAATCGCCTCCGCCGATCACATTTCCCGCCCGTGCGGTAGAAATGGCGCAGCGTCCGTCCTCAAAAAAGGATTTTTTATAGCTGTGGGTCACAAGCTCGGAGCAGGATTTGCTGTTGGAATAGGGATCATAGCCATCCAGATTGTCACACTCCCGGTAGCCATACTCCCACTCCCGGTTCTCATAAACCTTATCCGTAGTCACATTTAAAAAGGAACGCACGCTCTCCGTCCGGCGGACGCACTCTAATACATTTACCGTACCCATTACATTTGTTTCATAGGTGTAAACCGGCTCCTGATAGGATTCCCGCACAATGGGCTGGGCTGCCAGATGAAATACGATCTCCGGCCGGGTTTCCTCAAATACGCGGCTTAAATGCTCCAGGTCGCGGATATCTCCAACCACACTCTTTATAGTGTCCTCCAGACCGGCAATTTCAAAAAGGCTGGGATCCGTAGGCGGAGTCAGGGAATAGCCCGTAACCTCTGCCCCGGAAAGAGTCAGGATGCGGGTAAGCCAGGAGCCTTTAAAGCCCGTGTGTCCGGTGATCAGAACTTTTTTATTTCCATAAAATTCCTTTAATTTCTCAATTGTCATGGCTTAAGATCCTTTCTGTCATCCTTCCATATTTTCCAGGGCGCATTTCCCGACTGCCATAAGGCCTCCAGCTTTTTCATCTCTCTCTGTGTATCCATACACTGCCAGAATCCGCTGTGATAGAAGGATTTCATCTGTCCCTCTGCCGCCAGCCGCTCCATGGGTTCTCTCTCAAAAACTGTAGTATCATCCTTTAAATATTCAAATACTTCCGGATTCAGCACCATAAAGCCGCCGTTGATCAGCGCTCCGTCATTGTCATCCTTTTCCCTGAAGGAAAGTACGCTGTCATTATCATCAATATTTAAAACACCCTTTGACTGGCCCAGGTTACGGTCGTAATCGTGGCAATCTTTCCATGGGATTTGTGAAAGTCTGCCAGGGCCTTTAAGTCCACATTAGAAACCCCGTCCCCGTATGTAAGCATAAAGGGCTCTTTCCGATATAGGGCTGAATCCGCTTACACGGCCTCCTGTCATGGTGTTAAGTCCCGTATCCACCAGAGTTACCTTCCACGGCTCGGAATAATTATTGTGAACCTCCATCCGGTTATTTGCCAGGTCAAAGGTCACATCTGAGGTGTGAAGGAAATAGTCTGCAAAAAATTCCTTTACCACATACTGCTTATAGCCCAGACAGATCACAAAATCATGGTAGCCGAATTCGGAATAATACTTCATAATGTGCCACAGGATGGGCTTTTCACCAATCTCGATCATGGGCTTTGGTTTTAAGTGGCTTTCCTCACTGATCCGGGTGCCGAAGCCCCCTGCTAATATTACAACTTTCATCGAATCTCCTCCATTAGCGAAATACATTCAACTGATTCTCTTCCAATATCTCAAATGCCTTTCGCAGCTTGTCCGTTCCCTTGCGGTATTCATACAGATCCGGGGCTGCGGGATCCATCTCCATCATCTCCTCATCGGTCAGGTGCGGCATCAGGGGGGCAAGCTCCCTCATCATCTCAAACCGTTCTTCCCGGTAAGGCGCTTTTTCTATCTCACGATATGTAGTATAACCATTTCCCAGAAGGATTGCAATACAGAATACAGCCCCAAAGATGCGGCCGGCTGCAGAGAGCCTGCTTTTCATCTGTACTGCCAGGGCAAAGGTCAGGATAATTCCCAGAATCCCCACCTGAAACTGCAGGGCATACCGGGAGCTTAACGCATAGTTTTCCTTTTCAAAAATGTATCTGGATAAAAAGATCAGCACATGATTTAAGGCACCTCCCGTAAGGAGCATCATAGGGAAAAGGGATCTCTCATAAATTTTGTGCCGCAGATTCATCCATAAAGCCCACAGATAGCCTGCCGACACAAAAAGCCCCAAAAGATAACAGAACCCATCTGTGATTTTCCCGTCTGAAATCCACTGGATCAGCTCCTCTCCTCCGATCAGCATTCCCGCCAGAGATTTTAAAAGAAAACGCACCGGAAAGGAGGGCGCATCCATTAAAAGCTCTCCCAGGGAACGTCCCGTCGCTCCGGCGTGCTCCTCCACCGCAAAGGAATTGCTGAGGATATAAAGCAGGAGAGGAATCAAAACTGCAAAAAGAAATGCCAGATACCTGCGAAAATCCCCCCTTAAATCCCAGCCCTTTTTTCCCCTTCCAAAGCGGAACATTCTGACTGCTTTTGTTTTTTTCTCCACAGGTCTCTTACAATTCCCGCTGCTGAAGCCAGGATCATTACCACCGCATAGATTGCGCAGTACGGCCCTGCAGTTCCAAGGATAATAAGTACTGGCAGCAGGATCATGCGAAGGGTATCTCCTTTCTTCTCCTGTCCCGTCCACACCCGGTCAAAAACCAATTCATGGTAATAAAAACAGGCAAAGGCAAAAAAGTGGGACCAGCCGCTTCCATTTGTAAGCATCTCCCATTGATTCAGGCTGAATGTCACGGCCATTATAAGAAAAAACCATATGCTCCCCAGCTTGTGACGGATAAAATACAGGCCGAATACCCAGGCCGCAAGCGCTGTGCTTACAGCCCCCAGAACCCGGTCAAAAGTAATGGAAAAGCCAAACAGCTCCACATTGATGATCCGTCCCAGATAGTTAATAGGAATTCTTGTCAGGACATCGGGCACAAAAAAGCGATCCGGATCATAGACATCCGGCAGGTAGCTGTTTACCAGGCGGATATAATCGGAATAAACCACATCGCAGGTGGCATTTTTGATGTACCATAAAAGAAACGCCAGCCCCACTGCGGGAATCAGAAGGCAGAGCGCCTTTCTGTATACGTCTTTTCTGTTTGTTTCTGCCTTCATGATTCGTTACCTCCAAAATTCCCGGCTATTTCCGGCTTTATTCTGCCGAAATGTGAACAATAGCTGCCAGCCGGTCTTCGCCCCTCTGCTCCATCGCATTCTGCATATAAAAATTATAGTCAAAGGTCAGGTGCACCAGCTGCCAGGGGCTGGCCGTAAGGCGCGTATCCAACACACTGGAGTGAAGGGGAAGCTTTAATGGCTCCTCCTGATCCTTTGTAATGGTAATCATTTCTCCGCCGCTCATAATGCCGGGATACATGATTTCCAGATCAATGATTCCTTCTTCTCCCGCCATCACGGTCAGAGAGGCGTGTTCATCCATCCAGCCGTCCTCATAGTAGCCGTAATCCACCTTGAGCTTTAAATCCCTTACAAAATCTGTAATATCCTGAAAACCATTGTGCTCCGGATCCTCCCGCAGCACCAGCATACTGTCATCCACCAGTCCGATGTCGCGGATGCTTTCAATCTTCTTTACCTGCGTTCCCTCGGCCAGTCTCTTTTTGTCAAAGACCTTAAAGAAGGTTCTGGCTGTAAAATCACTCATCTCATAGGTGTCTTCCATGATATAGATGGTTTTTCCGAAAATCTCATCCCCATATTTTTCATAAGTTTCTTCTGCCAGAGAATTATAGCGCAGCTGATCTGGCCAGAGATAAAGCTTTGGATAGCAGCCTCTGTAAAAAAGCTCCACAGGGAACATGAAAAGCACATAGGCTCCAAAGAGCACGCCCCAGGGCCAGATGCGCTTCAGATAAAGCTCTTTTTTCACTCCATTTGTCAACTCGCCGTACATCCAGGCCAGAAACAGCAATGCACCCGCTAAGGATACATAGATCCAGCGCAGTTCCACACGGATCGTAACGCTGGCGGATGCCACATTAAGCGCAATAAAGCCCGTAAATAAAAGGACATTTACCCAAAGGGCCGCCCGTTTTTCTTTCCTTTTTCTTCCAAAACAACATTACAAGGAAACCAAGCACAATAGCAAGAACCGCCAGATCTGCCAGGATCACCAAAAGCTTAACCCAAAAAGGGCTCTGGCCCCAGGGGCAGCCGTTTAAGTGCTCCGGTCCCGCATTGATCCCGAAAATGTAAGCTGCCTGACTGAAGGCAAAGCCAATGGCCTGAGGGATATTTAATGTTTCTGCCACCTGAGTGCCTCCCGTTCCTGCCGGAAGCACCGTACCGATGGTAAAGGCCCGGATGAGCTGAACCAACCCGAAGCTTCCCACCGCTCCCACAATGCAGACAGGCCGTCTGCACCGGACCGCGATCAAGGCCAGAATGAGAAGAGGAAAGAGAGCCATATAACGCTCATGGACAAAGCAGACACCAAAATACAGCAGACAGGCCTTTAAAAACAGGCTGTCTCTGTGATCTTCATTGATATACCGGTACAGATTCCACAAAATTGCCGCTGCCATCCACAGCGCCATGGTTTCCATCAGCCCCAGCACCTGTCCGATCTGATAATAGGCCATACGGCTAGATAAAAACATGACGCCTGTAAAAAATCCAATGGCCTTTGCTCCGGAAAGCCTGCAGGCAATTCCATACAGATAGCAGGCCAGAGCTCCGTTTAAAAGGATGTTAATGGGTACGAACCATGACACATGATTTCCCACCACAGCCATTTCCAGCCAGGCTGCCAGATAATAAAGGAAGCGGAAACGGGTACTTCCCATTGGAAATACATACTGCAGAAAGCTCTGCTCTCCGTAGCAGGACCAGAAATACAGGTCATCCATATAAAGGCCCTTGATCTCGATTCCCCGGTTGACCCACACAGCCAGCCCGAAAAGCAGTCCCATAAAGATCAGATGATCCTTCCACTCATATTTTTTCTCCATTCTGGAAAATCCGATCCTGAATTTTATTCTGTCCTTTGCTTCCAATGCTTCTGCCTCCTTTATTCAGGTGTGTTTGCCGGACGCCTACCGGAATCCGTTCTCTCTCATACAGTAGTTTTGGCGGAAGCGCTCCGCCTCCTCTGTCTGAAGCTCCTCTGTCTTTTCATCTAAAGCCACACGGGCTTTCATATTTCCCCACTCAAAGGTAAGATCCCGCAGGGTTCCCTCTTCGATCATGTCTTCAACGATTTCAAAGGCCCTTGCCCGATCGGCCAGATATCCAGCCTGGACAAAGAAATAGTCAACCCCTGCATATTCCAGAAATTCTTCAAAATACGCAAGCTTCTTTACCAGATAAACATCTCCCCCACTGCCGGTCACATCATAATAGCTCTGAACACAGCAGTTTAAATCCAGCACCTCAGGGTGGTATCCAAAAGCCAGTACCCGGTCTCTGGGTGAAAAGCTGGCTGCCAGCGCTTCATAGCCCCGGCGTATTTTCCGCTCGTTCTGTTCTGTCCTGTGGTTATAGCAGCCCGGCCCGGTCCATTTCACAGGGGTAAAGCCCGGTGTGCCGGCCCAGCTGGTGGTGCAGGATACCAGCGTATTGAATAGAAAAAATGGAACTGCCAGAAAACAGAGGCTTTTGTGAGCCCATCGATTCCCTGCCTCTTTCCGGGCTTTTATCCACGTTCCTGTCATGCGCACTGCGCTGATTCCAAGAACCGCATATACCAGCATAAAATAATTTCCGTCCACCTGGCTCAATGTATAAATGCTTAAAACAGAGCCTGCCAGAAGGATTCCTGTAAGAACGCCGTCAAATCGGTCATGACTGTTCATAAAAAGCCCGGACTGCTTTCCTGAGCGAAGCCGGAAAATAAGGTTTATGCACCACAAAATGAGAAGGATGGTCACAAGCCCCGTTCCCCAGGCAATGATCACATGGTCCATATCTTCTCCCACAGGTGCAAGAAGAATCCCTTTCAGACGCTCCATGAGCCTTTCTGCCTTCTCACCTGCCGACAGAGCCCAGGGATCCCCGATGACCCGTGAAAAATTAAAGGGATATTTTACCTCAAAACCGATCTTTTCGCACATTCCGGCAAAAATAGAAGTGATCGGTACTCCCGTGATCCTCCATGTGCGGTACCACAATCCGGCTGCAGCCATAAGCGGAAGCATCCAGAGGAAAACTAACCTTTTATTTCCAATTTTTAAATTTTTCCCAAGCAGCAGGCATAACAGTCCTGCCGCGCCCAGTGCCGTAGAAAACACCAGTGCAGTAGGCTTGAAAACAAGGGTCACAATATAAGCCGCCACTGCAAAGAGCAGCCATGGAACCGCCTGTTTCCCCTGCTCCTTCTTACCAATGGCAAGGCAGAGGAAATCATAAATGATCAGCTGGTACAAAAGGGTAATGCTGTCGCTCTTTGCAGACACTGCCATATTCATAATGCCCGGAATGGCAGCACATACAGCGGCTGTCCACAAAGCCATGGTTTTTCCGCCGTTTCTCCCGCCTATATGTCCGGCCAGAAGCACTGTTCCCACAGTTGTCCAGAAGGAAAAGGCCAGGACGAAACCATAGGTAGGCGTACCTGACAGAGGAAGGTTTAAAACCTCCAGCCCCTTGCTGTAGCTGTACACCAGATTATTCATTCCCAGGTTTTCATAAATTCCCTTCCCATTATCCAGCACAAAACCGGAACGCAGGCCGTAGTGAAGGGAATCATAATCCAGCTCTATATTCAGCCGTCCTGCCTGCAAAAGAACCATGGTAAGGATAAACGCCCATAAAAGAGCCTGTGGGAAGGTATCCGGAAGTACAGCCTGCCAGAAGGCCTCTCTGTTCGGAACCGCTTTTCTTTCCTGCTGCTTTCTGCTCTCATTTTCTCTCCTGATTTGGATTGCCGCACATACCGCCAGTGTTCCCGCAGTAAGGATCAGAGCCAGAATCCGCCAGAAGGGAACTCCTCCATGGCCTGTAAGGGAAATCACGCAGACAATGACCATCCATAAGGCGCTTCCTGTTACAAGGCCCAGAGCCAGAGTCTCTGCCCAGTGGATATTCTCCCATTCTTTCCTGGTCAGATCCTGCATCCTTTTCCGGTCTCCCATCAGCCACCCGTTCAGCCATCTTCCCAGACAGATTAAAACTGCAATCCACACTCCTGATATAACAGCAGGAACAAGCATCTGATGACACCAGGCAAACAGAAGGCTTCCCACACTGATTCCCAAAATCTGGGCTTTACGGTTCTTTACTCTGGAAAGCCACAGAAGGTTCCATAAAAATACGGCCAGCACCTGGGCCAGCATGGTCTTTGTTTCCTCTTTTTTCAGTATCTCCCCCAGAGAACCGGTTAAAAACAGCTCAAATACTCCGATTCCCAGCACAATGGCCCCGGCTGCCCAGAGCAGAACCAGGACCATTTTCATCTCTCTTCGTCTGATGCCGCACATCCTGAAACATTTCCTTTACTCGTATTCCTTATATGCAGAGGCATATCCCCGCATCAAAAACCGGACCACCGGCTCCGGCCAGAAACGGGCAAACATTTCCCGTTCCTCCTTTGCCCTCCGGTTATCCTCCATACAGGCCTTTGTCGCCGCCCCGTCGTGAACCCGATAATACATAAGAGGCTTTTCACGGCAGATAAAACGGCCCGGACGCTCTGCAAGCTGCACCAGATTATCCCAGTCTAACGCGTAGCTGTACTCAGAACGCACAAGAGGTTCTCCCAACAGGGACTTGTGGTAGGTGGTCGCAGGGCAGCAGATGGAGTTTCCAAGCATCAAAGGCAGGCGTTTTACCCAGGTAAAGCCATTAAACGCAGGACAGCGAAGAGGCAGGTCGCAGGATGCGTTTCACCCACAAAAGCCTGTCTCCTGTAATGGTTTTTCCGCCCTTTGTAATCACGTAATCCGTTGTGAAAACCGTCATATCCGGCCATTTTCCGGCTGCCTTCAAAAGCTCTGCCGCATACTCCTTATGATACACATCATCCTGATGAGCAATCGTCACATATTCCCCATCTGCCATTTCATAGGCATAATTCCAGTCATCCCGGATGCTGCTCTCTCCCCGGCGCACATAAAGGGGTAGCTCATACTTCTCTGCCATCTGCTCTAAAAATTCACTGGGAGAAGATGTACAGAGGATAACCGGCGACGGCTGGCTCTGAGCCTTTAAAGAGCGGATACAGGTTTCCAGCCAGGGCGACTGCCCATAGGCCGGAATGGCAAACACGTGCTTATACCTCATAAAAATACTCCTCTAACATCAGGCACAGGGCATGATAAACCGGCAGATGAAATTCCTGTATCTTAAAGGTTTCCTGCTCCGGAACCACAATACAGGCATCCGTCATCGCCTTTAAACGGCCGCCATCCCTTCCTGTAAGGCCAATGACCTTTAAGCCTGCTGCTTTTGCCACAGCTGCTGCATACAGGATATTCTTTGAATTTCCGGAGGTGGTAATTCCTAAAAATACGTCTCCCTTTCTTCCGTAACCATAGACCTGCTGTGCAAAGCCCATGCTTCCGTCCACATCATTTAAAAAGGCTGTGGAAAGGGCGGGATGACCCGTAAGGGCAATGGCAGGAAGAGCCCCCTGAAGCCGCTTTGCCAGTTCCTCTCCAAGCTCCGGCTCTGCCTCCTTAAGCTTCTGTTCAAAGGCAGGAGTCACCGGACGCCGTTTTACAAACCCCTTCATCAGTTCCCCCACAATATGCTCGCTGTCCGCACAGCTTCCGCCGTTTCCGGCTATGAGAAGCGTTCCATCCTGCAAAAAGGCATCCCTGAGAATTTCATATGTCTTAAAAATGTCCTCTTTTACAGGCATCAGTACCGGATAGCGCTCCATCAACTCCTTAAGAATCAAATCTACCTTACTGCCGTTCATCCTGTTACCTCTCTTTTTTCCTGAAATATATCACGCCTCTGCTTTACTGCCGCCTTAAAATCCAGTCCGCAGCCTGGGGCAGATTCTCTGCATAATAATCATATGAGGGCGCTTCATCCTTCTTCGCCTGACTGGCTTCATAAAGCTCCTTCCCATATCCCGTTCCTACCAGAATGGAGGTCACACCGTAGTTCTTCCCCGCCTGCGTGTCTAAAAGCTTATCTCCAATCATATAGGAATGGGACTTATCTGCTGTAAACCGCTCTTCTGCCTGCAAAAACATACCGATTCCCGGTTTCCGGCAGCTGCACTCCTTTTTATAGCTCCCGATTCCGTGAACCGGATGGTGGGGACAGTAATAAAAGCCGTCTATTTCGGCCCCCTCTGCCGCCAGCAGCTCATTCATATACCGATGAAGGACTTTTACATCCTCTTCCGTATAATATCCTCTGGCTACCCCGGCCTGATTGGTGACCACCACCAGCTTAAATCCGGCCTCCTTAAGCCTTCTCAAAGCTTCCGGCACCCCGGCTAGCAGATGCATATCCTCCGGACGGTGCAGATAATTTACCTCTTCATTCAGCGTGCCGTCCCGGTCCAAAAATACAATTTTTTCCATATCTCATTCCTGCTTACAGATCAAAGGTATAAATCTTATTTGGCATATGAACCTTTACCTGATCGTACTTCCAGCGCTCCTCGTCTGCCACCCAGCTCTGGGCTCCGCGCAGTTCAAAATTCCAGTCTGCCAGCTGGCCTCCTGCCTGCTCCATACGGGCCGCTACCTTGTGGCGCACATTGTATGGGCAGTACATGAGAAGATAACCGCCGCCGCCGGCTCCAAGGAGCTTTCCTCCCAGGGCTCCGGCCTTGATCGCCTCGTCATAAAGCATATCAATCTGAGGATTGGTGATCTTGCTGCTCATGCGCTTTTTGCTTTTCCATCCATAGTCAAGGAGTTTTCCGAAGCTGTGGAGGTTTCCCTTTAACAGCTCGTCCTTCATGGCATAAGCCAGGGCCTTTACCTCACACATGGCCTCAAAGGCATCCTTTTTCTCGTAATTCTGTACCTGATCCCTGATAATGTTGGCAGATACATGGATATTTCCCGTATAGCACAGTAAAAGGTTGTACTGCAGCTCATGGATAATGTCCTTTTTGATTCTCAAGGGATTTACAACTACGTTGTTTCTGCCGTGGAACTCAATAAAATTAAAGCCGCCGAAGGCCGCCGCATACTGATCCTGATAGCCGCCGTCAATCTTTAAATCCAGCCGCTCCACCTGATAGGCCAGATCCGCCATGGCATAGGCGTCCATCATGATCCCCTTCCATCTTGCCATAGCCGTAAGCATGGCTACCATCACAGTAGAGGAGGTTCCAAGGCCTGAGCCGGGAGGCGCGTCGCACTGTAAATATACCTCGCAGCCCTGGCTGATCTCCATCGCCTTAAGAGCCGCTGTTACCAGATCCAGACGGCCGTCATAGACGTAGTTTTCCTTTGTATTGTACTTTACTGTCATATCGAAATCCAGAGAATGGACAATGATCTGATCGTCCTCTCTGGGTACGATAGAGCAGTAGGCATATTTATTGATGGTGCTCCCAATAATTGCGCCGCCCTGCTCCTCGCAGAAAGGGGCTACATCCGTGCCGCCTCCGCCGAAGCTGACCCGCAGGGGCGCTCTGCCTCTGATTACCATATTTTTCTCCTTCCGTTTCTTACCTACCGGACAACGCCTGTTTCTACATCCCTCTGGAACTGGAAATAAGCCTCCGGAATACCGATATCAATGAAATAACCGTCATTTACAAAGCCGCCCAGCCGCTTTCCCTCTGACAGCCAGCAGGGAATCCTGTCATTTTCCAGAGATACCTTTCCCTCCGGAATCTCGTCTAAAAGGCTTTTTTTCATAAGGTAAATACCGCCGTTTATGGTGCCGGATTCTGCCTCCTGTGTCTTTTCATTAAAGCCTGTAAGGATGCCCTTTTCATCTAAAACAGCCTGACCATAGCGGGATACGTCCGGCACTCTGCGCAGCACCAGCGCCATGTCCAGCTGCTGCTCATCCTGCTGCCTTACCAGTCTTGTATAGTCAATCTGGTAAAAGGTATCTGCATTGAGAACGAAAAAACGATCCTCTGTAATGAATTTTCCGGCATTTTTAATGGCCCCTGCGGTGCCTAGGAGGGTTTCCTCATAGGCGTAAGCTGCATGAAAGCCAAAATCGCTGCCGTCTTTAAAATATTCTTCCACCATGGAGCCCTTATAGCCTACGGCAAAAATAATATTCCTGACGCCGTTTCGCACCAGTTCTCTGGTAACGTACTCCATAAATGGTTTTTCCTGTATGAGAGCCATTGGCTTGGGACGGTCGCTTACTACGCTGCGTAAACGGGTGCCCAGACCTCCGGCGAGAAGTATTGCCTGCATTTTGTTCTCCTTAAATGTATACTTAAATTTCTCAGTGCTGACCTCGAAAACGCTGCGCGTTTCCTCGGTCGCAGGCGTTCGCCCTATAGCCATGCAGCTTTCCCCGTCGAAAAGTAAGCGAGCTTACTTTTCAACGTGAAATTCTGCATGGCTGCACTGCTCACTGCTGTCGCGAAAGTCCTCCTCTATCACCTTCCATGCGCCTTCGAGGCTGAAGTGTCTGCGGATATAGTCCTGAGTGGCGTGACACATACTCCGGCAGCGGGCAGGATCGTTGTAGAGAGATACACATTTTTCTGCAAATGCAGCCGGATCATCCTCGATTTCCAGTATGGTTTCTACCTCCGGGATTCCTTCGGCTCCAGTGCCGGTTGTGACAATGGACGCTCCGTTGTAGATGGCTTCTACCACCTTGCCCTTTACGCCGGCCCCGTACCGCAGGGGAACGACTACGATGCGGCAGGAGGCATACAGCTCAGCCAGCTCTTCTTCACTTACAAAGCCCTTTATGATAATTCCGTTTCCAGGCTGCTCAAGGGCCTTTATCTCATCCGTAACCTTGGAGCCTACCACATAGAAGTTTATCTCCGGAAGTTTTTCCCGGATCAGCGGGAAGATCTCCTGTGCGAACCACAGCACTGCATCCGCATTGGGCGGATGAGCAAATCCGCCTACAAAGAGCAGTCCTTCTCTCTTTGCGAAGTCCTCCTGGATATTGGCAAGAAATTCATCGTATACATAGGCTGTAATGGCCTTTACCGGGATTTCCGGGTCAATCTTGTGGATGGCATCTACCTCCACATAGGACGGATAATAGGAAATGGCCGCCTTCCGCATCATGGACAGCTCAATGGCTTTCCAGTAATCTGCCTCACGCTTGATGGAAATATCGCCTGTAAGAGCATATTCCCGTCCCAGACGCAGGAAATGAAGGTCATGGCCGTAATAAATCACCTTGATATTCGTATTTTCCTTAATAAAGTCCACATATTTTGTGGCAATATGAGGCCGGTTTAAATAGGCAAAATCAATTTCATCCTTATTCCGTTTCAGCCAGTCCCAGATACCGGAAGCCCAGTCATCCCCGTAGAGGATCTCAATTCCCATCTGCTGGAGAGCCGTGGAATAGGGTTCCTCATGGAGGAAGTTGTCTCCCAGGAATTTTACCACATAGCCCTTTTTCAGGAACATTTTCAGATACTGATAGGTGGTCTTGGAGCCTGCGTCCTTATCAAAGGTAGGCACATAGTGATCCACTACCAGGATCACCTTTTTACCCTGGCTTCTCTCCCTTGCCCTGAATGGATTGGGATTTCCGTCATTGACAGACTGACACTTAAACTCATCCGCCCATTTTTCCCGAAGCTTTTTGCTGTTTTCCACCTGATACCGCTTCAGGCCCGTACCGTTTACATCCGTACCGTTGGACACCCCTTCAAAATGAATGACTTTGGATAGAGGCTGATATACCACCCGGTATCCGGCTTTTCTCACCTCAAAGGCCAGATCAGAATCTTCACAGTAGGCAGGAGCAAACCGCTCGTCAAAGCCGCCGATCTGCTTCCAGAGCTGAACGGATAAAAGGATGGCGGCGCCGGAAATGTAGTCCACGTCCTTTACATAGTTGTACTCTGCCTTATCCGGGTCATCCAGCCGCCCATAGTTCCAGCCGGAGCCGTCGCTCCACAGAATGCCTCCGGCCTCCTGAAGACGTCCGTCCGGATACACCAGCTTGGAGCCTACCATACCGATAGACGGGTCAGATTCGATCAGCTTCACCAGAGAAGATAGCCACCCTTCCATCACCTTGGTATCATTATTTAAAAACATGATATATTTGCCCCTGGCTGCCTTTGCCGCCTGGTTGCAGTTTCTTAAAAAGCCCTGATTGGTCTGATTGCGGCAGATCACCAGCCCGTCCACAAAACGGCTGATTTCCGCCGTTGCATCTGTTGACACATCATCTGCAATGATGACCTCATAGGTCACGTCCTTCGTATATTCCAGAATGGACTGAAGACAGGCATAGGTGTAGTGGATCTGGTTATAACAGGGGATCACAATGGAGACTAAGGGCCCT
>ENA-OQAB01000345-OQAB01000345.1-human-gut-metagenome-genome-assembly--contig:-NODE-345-length-26789-cov-4.080414_pt1 | contig 26789 bp, 21 predicted proteins | sample MGYA00242490_ERZ504517 | MGnify/ENA primary metagenome ERZ504517 (study PRJEB26092, sample SAMD00036298) | human gut metagenome | host: Homo sapiens | study: EMG produced TPA metagenomics assembly of...
TATGAGTTTTGTCAGTGTAAAATAGATTTATGGAAAGAAAATTATAATATTTTAGATCCTAAGCTTGGTGATTTAATTGAAAATTCGTTTGTGTAGATTTAAATAAACCATTAAAAATTAGAGAAATATCTCTAGCTTTTTAATTAAATAAAATGCTCTCTTCTAAACAACAAGATTATTTGTTCTTTAAAAGGGAGCATATCACGTATAAGTTTAAAAGAGTATTATAATCAACTAGTTGAATCTCGTCGAATAACTTTCGACTGGCAAAATAAATTGCTTTTTTTCATCATTGATAGCAATATCATTCATTAAATCTAAAAGTAAACTACAAGCTGTTTTAGTTAAAGCAGGAATGTTCTGCTTGATTGTTGAAAGTGATGGGTGGCTGGATGCAGAAATGAAAATATCATCAAAACCAATGATCTTAACTTCATCAGGGACTTTAACATTGTTTTCTAAAAGTCCTACAAGTACCCCATAAGCACGCCAATCATTAGTTGCAAAGACACCATCAAAAGGAATATTGTTTTTAATCTTTTCATGATGACAGATGTTATTGTTATGGTATATGGCGGTATATTTTGAAACGTTCGTTTGCCGGTAGGAAATTTCAATAACCTATTACCTGATTTATTTTTGTTTTAACCGGTATCCTCTGAATACGCCTTTTAAGTCCGGTCCGAAGTAGAATCCGGGCTGGGTAGGCTGGTTATATCCTACGTTTTGAGTGGCTATGCTGATACGGTATACAGGGTCTTCAAGGAATGTGTGAAAACGATACTCTGTGGGAACGGTACTTACGTATAGGCGTAATGCCGTGTTGTCGGTGGTGCGTAACAATACTTCTTCACGCCAGTCACCTATGATGTCACCTTGCAGGCATGGATTGGATTTTGTACCGTTATTGCCGGCTGTACCTTCGAAAGTGATAAGCGGTGTGCATGTTTCCACTCTCCAGTTATATTTGCTGATGATATTCTTGTCGAGCATCTCCCGTAGTAAATCTCCGTCCCACCATACGGCCATGTTCATCGGAAGCTTCTTTACTTTGGAAGCCACGATTTCTCCTTTGATATTGCGTATGCCTTCGGAACGTGCCGACCACATCTCTACGCCGGGGTGGGTTGGGTCGATATCGGCTGCCATGCAACGCCCTACGTCCGTATGATGCGGTAGCTGGAAAATGACTTTCCCTGTGGCTGCATCTCTGAAGGTAGAGCCGTCTTTCTTATTTTCATGGCACGCCCATATCTGCAGCCGCGGATTGGACGGGTCGAATTGTGTGAGGTGCAGTGCGTCACCGTGTCCCATGCCGGTGGAGTACAGTCCTTTCCCGTTGTGGTCTACGGTCATGGAACCGTAGACTATCTCATCACAGCCGTCGCCGTCTATGTCTGCTACACGCAGGTTGTGATTACCTTGACCGGCAAAATTCTCATTGCCCGGTTCATTCGTATCAAAGGTCCAGGAGTTCGTCAGATTCTTTCCGTCCCAGTTGAAAGCGGCAAGGACGGTACGGGTATAATAACCGCGGCACATGACTACACTGGGATGGATACCGTCCAGATAGGCGATACATGCAAGGAAACGATCGCTACGGTTGGCACGATTATCGCCCCAGCCTCTCAACTCATTTCGTTGGGGAATGTAGTCGATGGACTGCAAGGCTTCTCCCGTCATGCCGGAGAATACGGTGAGGTATTCTTTTCCTTTAAAGATACGTCCTTGATTACGGAGTCTCGGTTCGGGTGTTCGGGTATCTCCTTTCTTCTTTCGGGGAGTATACATCTCTCCCGGTTCACGATAGTCGGCGGTGGCATCACCTATGATATTGCCTTTACCGTCTATGCTTCCGTCGGCTGTACGCATTACTACTTCGGCCTTGCCGTCATTGTCCAAATCATAGACCATAAACTGTGTGTAATGGGCACCGGCACGGATGTTCTTTCCGAGGTTGATACGCCATAGTTGTTCGCCATTCAGGCGGTAACAGTCTATCAGCACCTCACCGGTATAGCCGTCGTGAGCATTATCGTGGGAATTGCTCGGATCCCATTTCAAGATGATTTCATATTCCCCGTCTCCATCTATATCGCCTATTGAGGCATCGTTGGGCGAATAGGTATAAGTATCTCCCGCAGGAGTGACGCCGTTTGCAGGTTTGTTCATCGGTATCCGGATATAACCTGTCGGGGCATTGGCGGGCAGGGTATAACGGCCGTTCTTATGATTGGTCTCTTTTCCTTTTACAACAGGGCGTACTTCATAAGTTGCAGCATTCCGGCTTGTGTACGCGTCATTATATAAGGTGCCGGTACTGACCGGTTGCGAGGTGATTTTTTCCCCGTTACGATATACGTTGAATTCGGTATCCATAGGGTCGGATGAGAGGTATCTCCATGAAATGGTGACGGTAGAAGCGTCTTTGCGGATAGCGACTACACCACGTCCGAGATTTTCACGTTGCAATTTCTTGTAGTTGTAGTTAGTCTGGGCGTTTAAGCTTATAGTAATAATCAGCATGGATGCGATTAGATAATACAGGTGTTTTCTCATATCTTTTTCAGTTCTTGGGTTACGGGAATATTGTTTTTCGAGGTCAAAAGTAACGGATATTTTTCTATTAATTATGTATATATGTACACAATACATGGAAAAAGAACGCTTTTGGGGCAGTGGATGAAATTACATGCAAAGTGAATAAACGTCATGGCTGGTTTGGGAGACATTGTTTACATTTGCAACAGAATCAGCGAATAAACATGGCGGTTTAACTTTAATAATCTAATAAATATTTAATATCATGAAGATGAAAAAGATTCTTTTGACAAGTGCTGTTGCAGTAGCTCTGCTAAGCGGCTGTAATAACGATTATGACGGGCAAGATATTGCAGGGTCTAAACTGATAGTGTCGGCCAGTATCGATCAGGTGAACACGCGCGTGAGCGATGACGGTATTGCTTGGACGGTAGGTGATGCAATCGGTGTAAGCGATAATCTCTCTAATCCGAATCTGAATATCAAATATGTGGCAGGTAGTGTTACCGGTGAATTCTCCAGTACTACAGGAATTTATATTTTAGGTAATGATGAGGTTGAATATACTGCTTATTATCCGTATACAGGTAATGAAAATATATCCGCAGGAGTACTTGATTTTAAGATTGTTGATGAAGCAGGTAAGTATGTAGGCCATAATGCGATAGATTTTATGTATGCTAAGGCAACTGCTTCGCGGAGTAATCCGAATGTAGCCTTTAAATTCAAGCATCAGATGAGTAAAGTGAGTCTGAATATTGCGAATGGCGGCGCTGCTGAAACTAAAGTGGAAACTTCTATCTCCTATACATTGCAGGGAGTTATTATTGATGGAACTTTCGATACTGCTACCGGTGAAGTGAAACCTGGATCTACTAAAGGAAATGTAAAGGTGGAAACTACATTAGGTACTACCTCTTCTATTATTTTACCACCGGTAGTTGCCGAAAGTGAAGCGGAGCCTATTCAATTGGTTATTGAGGTAGGAGATAAAATCTATGCAGGAAGTTTGAAACCTGCTTTGGATAGTTCTCAGGAATACCAGTATACTGTTGATTTGAGTAAGACGGAAAGTGGTGAAAAGTTACAGATTGATTCTCCGACTATTGATGGATGGACACCTAATGTTGAAGAGAATATCGGTGTGGAAGAAGAGGTTAATTATAATCCTACGCTGGAGATAGGGGATTTCCTTTGTAAGGATGGTACGACTATTGATAAAGATTATGAACTGGGAGAATTGGAACAGGAGATAAAGAACAATATTATTGCTGTTGTATATTATGTTGGGTCAATAGTGGATGATATTGCATTACAACGTGATTATTCAATGTGCAACAAAGGTCTAGCTGTAGCTTTAAACAATGCAAATAGTGAATTGTCATCTTTTGCAACAGCAAAAGATGGTATTGTTAATAATTGGCTAGCTACGCAATCTTATGTGGGAAATTATTTAGGAACAATGGATGGAGGAACGCCTGTGCCTACTGTTCAAATGATACAAGGATATAATAATACAACAGTTTTTTATTTGTCATCTAAAGATGAGGATCTTGTGGATATTGGTAAAACAGCTTGGTCAAAACAATCTGATAATATGATTGCAGCTTTGACGCAGTATAGAGAAGATAATCCTATTTCCACAATAGAGATTACTGATTGGTATTTACCTTCGTGGAAAGAATTGGATATTATACGGGAAAATTATGATATAGTATCTGCCAGCATTATAAAAGCAGGAGGAGAATTGCAAAAAAATGAGAATTATGAACAAAGTATGGATTGGTTCTATTGGTCGAGTTTAGAACGGAATGCCTCTAATGTTTGGGGTTCCCCTTTGACATCATCTACTAGCAATCAGTTCCTTGGTAGAAATAGTAAAAAAGGATATTTCCGCTTTGCCGTAGCTTTTTAATCATTGAATTATGAAAAGAATATTTGTTTATTCTCTGCTGCTTGTGGCAAGCTCTTTGCTTGCCCAAGCTCAAACTTTCAAATTCGATTTCTCGTCTGATAAGAAAGAACAAGAAGGCTTTACCAAAATAACTCCCTCAATTTTGTTTAATAATGATTCGGGTTATGGTTATGACTTTCAGCCAGCTTGGGACGGTAAAAGTAACGCGCCTTTCTTTTTCTCGGTAAATGTTCCTGATGGCAATTATAGAGTGACTGTAACATTGGGAAATAAAGACTCTGCCGGCAGTACCACAGTTCGTGGTGAATCACGCCGTCTTTTCATTGAGAACCTCGACACAAAGAAAGGAGAACTCGTAACGGAGACTTTTACAATTAATAAACGTAATACCGTTATTAAGGGTAATCAGAAAGTAAAAATCAAGGAACGCGAGAAGAAGAAACTGAATTGGGATGATAAACTGACCTTGGAGTTTAATGGTGATGCTCCCCGTTTATCTTCTTTAGTGATTGAAAGGGTTGACAAGGTTCCTACTGTATTTCTTTGTGGTAATTCAACGGTCGTTGATAATGATAATGAGCCTTGGGCAAGCTGGGGACAAATGATTACCCGTTTCTTTACGGATAAAGTTTGTATAGCCAATTATGCCGAATCGGGGCTTTCTGCCAATACTTTCATCGGTGGAAAACGTTTGGATAAACTATTGACCCAGATGAAAAAAGGCGACTACTTGCTGATAGAATTCGGTCATAATGACCAAAAACAGAAAGGACCGGGTAAAGGAGCTTACTATTCTTTCTCCTATTATATCAAACAGTTTATTGATGAGGCTCGCCTGAAAGGAGCTTATCCGGTGTTGGTTACGCCAACTCGCCGCCGTCAGTATGATAAGAATGGCAAAATCAAGGATACGCATGCCGATTATCCTGCCGCTATCCGAGATATTGCCGTACGTGAGAATATCCCTGTCATTGACTTGCAGGACATGACAAAAGTATTATGTGAAACAATGGGGGTAGAAGAATCCAAGCATCTCTATGTACATTATCCGGCAAATACTTATCCCGGACAGACTCAGGAACTGAAAGATAACACACATTTAATACTTTTGGAGCTTATGAGGTAGCAAAATGCGTAATTGAGGGAATGAAGAAAGCAAATCTTCCTATTGTGAAAGATTTAAAAGCAGATTATGCTAACTTTGACCCCGCAAAACCGGATAAATTCAAGAATTTTTAAATGGAACCTGTCACCATTTACAGAGATAGAGAAGCCGGATGGAAATTAAAGAAAAAACAACTTAAATACATAAAATCATGAAAAAGGTAATTTTTACATTGGCATTGGCTGCATTTGCTTTTACCGGAAATGCACAGATTTTGAAAAAAGACTTATTGCAAGGATATAAAGATGGTGACAAATTGGAGAAATCGGTTTATAGTGAGAAAACGGCGCCAATTGCCATAAATACATGGTGTGGAGCATTTTCTTCAAAACCTAATACCAATCCAAGTCCTACCATAGGTAAAGAGCTTGTTTACGAAGGATATGCAGAAAAGGGCCCGTCTATTAGCATAGGCGGTTATCCTGCCGGTACGAAAGGCGCTCGTTTCAGTATCTACTCCATGACTGATGGAAAGCAATATGGTCGCGGTACATTTTACTTGTCTTGCTTAGTAAACTTCTCCAAGCTCGGAGCAAGTGGTATGGCAGACTTTTTGGGAGTAAGCGCCAGCTATGTGGGCGGTAGCAACCGTGCCAATATTTATGTGGCTCGTGAGGGTAGCGATAGAATCCGTTTCGGAACGAGTCTGTTGAAAGTGAAGGCTGAAACAACCATGGCTTACGATTATGATAAAACTCACTTACTGGTGTTGAAACTGGATTATGCCAATCAGAAAGTGTCTTTGTTTGTTGACCCTGAACTGACTGCGGAAGAGCCGGCAGAAGCCTCATGTGTTGCCGAGGGAGATGCGGAAAATGTATTGAAACATGCCATCCGTTCCATTTCTTTCAGAAACCGTAGCGGTTTCATTGGCAATGTAGGTAATTTCCGTTGGTGTAACAGTTGGGCGGGAGTAATTGCAGAATAGAGAGTAATTTATGAAACATATTATAGCAAGTTTGCTTATGACATTTGCCGGCTCGTTGGCCGTAGTGGGACAAAACCACTCGGTCAGCTTGTCCGGCAAATGGGCTTTTCAAATAGACCGTGAGGATAAAGGTGTCCGTGAAGAGTGGTTTAATAAAACCTTGAGCGACCGGATAAATCTGCCCGGGTCAATGCCCGAAAAACTGAAAGGGGATGATGTAACCGTCCGTACCAAATGGACAGGGAGCCTTTATGATAGCTCTTACTATTTCAACCCTTATATGGAAAAGTACCGTATAGACGGTCAGGTTAAACTGCCTTTCTTCCTGACGCCGGATAAGCATTACGTTGGGGTGGCATGGTATCAGAAGAAGGTGACGGTTCCTGATAGCTGGAAAGGAGAACGGATCGTACTCTTTCTGGAGCGTCCTCATATAGAAACTACCGTGTGGATTAATCATCGGGAAGTCGGTATGCGGAACAGTCTTTGCGTGCCTCATGTGTATGACCTGACTTCTTATGTCACTCCGGGAAAAAGTAGCTTGGTGACTATTCGTGTGGACAACCGGATTAAAGAGATTAACGTAGGTCCGGATTCGCATAGTATCACAGACCAGACACAAGGTAATTGGAACGGTATTGTCGGTAAGATCGAGTTGCAATCTACACCGGAAGTATTTTTTTGGAGGATATACAGGTATATCCCGACCTTGCAGGAAAGAAAGCTCTTGTACGTATGAATGTGCGGGCATCTTCTTCAGCAAAAGGGGAGATAGCTCTTTCAGCGAGGAGCTTTAATACGAATGTCAACCATGAGATTGCTCCGGTATACCAAACCGTTACTGTGCGAAAAGGTGATAATCCGCTTGAAATGGAACTGCCGATGGGACAGAATTTTCTGACGTGGGATGAGTTCAGTCCGGCTCTCTATCGTTTAACGGCAACTTTGAAGAATGGAAAACAAATAGAAACGAAGCAGGTACAATTCGGAATGCGCGAATTTACGATAAACGGTAAATGGTTTTATGTAAACGGGCGTAAGACGATGTTGAGAGGTACAGTTGAAAACTGTGATTTTCCGTTAACGGGGTACGCTCCGATGGATGTTGCTTCTTGGGAACGTGTATTCCGTATTTGCCGTAGCTATGGATTGAATCATATGCGGTTCCATTCTTTCTGTCCACCGGAAGCGGCCTTTATTGCTGCTGACCTTGTAGGCTTTTATCTTCAACCCGAAGGGCCGAGCTGGCCTAATCACGGCCCGAAGCTGGGGAATGGACAACCTATTGACAAATATCTGATGGATGAAACCATTGCGCTGACGAAAGCGTATGGTAACTACGCTTCCTACTGTATGCTTGCTTGTGGCAACGAGCCTTCCGGGCGTTGGGTAAATTGGGTGAGTAAGTTCGTGGATTATTGGAAAGCGACAGATCCCCGTCGTGTATATACAGGAGCGTCGGTTGGTGGCAGTTGGCAGTGGCAACCGCATAATCAGTATCACGTAAAGGCCGGTGCGCGGGGATTGACATGGGCGGAACGGCAACCGGAAAGCATGTCGGATTACCGTGCCAAGATTGATATGGTGAAACAACCTTACGTTTCGCATGAGACAGGGCAATGGTGTGTGTTCCCTGATTTTAATGAAATCCGTAAGTATACCGGAGTAAATAAAGCCCGGAATTTTGAGATATTCCGAGATATACTGGAAGATAACGATATGAGTGGTCAAGCTCATGATTTCATGATGGCGTCGGGTAAGTTACAAGCTATTTGTTACAAGCATGAAATAGAGAAAACATTACGTACGCCCGATTATGCGGGTTTTCAACTATTGGCATTAAATGATTATTCCGGCCAGGGAACGGCATTGGTGGGAGTGCTTAACGTATTTTTCGAGGAAAAAGGTTATATCGATGCGGAGAAGTTCAGACGTTTTTGTAGTCCGACTGTTCCGTTAGCGCGGATACCTAAATTTGCGTATACCGGTGATGAAACTTTTCATGCGGATATAGAGGTTGCCCATTTCGGAGCAATGCCGTTACGGAGAGCAAGAACTGTTTATACGGTTAAGGATAAATATGGAAAGGTCTATGCTCATGGAGTAGTTGGTAGCGGTAATATTCCCATAGGTAATCTTATCTCTTTGGGGAGTGTGGATTTAAAGTTGGATGCTGTTGATACTCCGCGGAAATTGAATCTGGAAATACGCATTGAGAATACGGATGCCGTGAACGATTGGGACTTTTGGGTATATCCGGCACGTGTGGAACCGGCGAAAGGCGATGTGTACATTACGGATACATTGGATGAACGAGCTATTTCTGTGTTGAAACAAGGAGGCAAGGTTCTGATTACCGCAGCCGGAAAAGTGAGCTATGGTAAAGAAGTGGTACAACATTTTACTCCCGTATTTTGGAATACATCCTGGTTCAAAATGCGTCCGCCGCATACCACCGGCATTTTCCTTAATGAATATCATCCGTTGTTTAAGGAATTTCCTACCGAATACCATAGTAATTTACAATGGTGGGAGCTGCTGAACAAAGCGCAAGTGATGCAGTTCACAAATTTTCCGGGTAATTTTCAGCCGATAGTTCAGAGTATAGATACCTGGTTTATCAGCCGTAAGTTAGGAATCCTGTTTGAAGCAAACGTGTTGAATGGAAAGTTAATGATGACGAGTATGGATATTACTTCACAGCCGGAAAAGCGTGTCGTTGCCCGTCAGATGTATAAAGCTATTCTGGATTATATGAATTCTGATAGTTTCCGTCCTTCGGCTACTGTATCTCTTGAACAGGTACAGGAGTTGTTTACAAAAGTGGCAGGGAATGTAAAGTCGTATACAAAGGACTCACCGGATGAGCTGAAACCTAAAATAAATTGAGGATTATTGATTGGGAAGACAGATATTCAATATCTGCCGTGTATATCAAACATAAAGGTTCGGACTTTCACAAGCCCGAACCTTTTTACTTACACAAAATTTTTCTACGAGAATCTTATTATTTAATACTTATTTTCTTTGCTTTTTTACCGGCAATGCCCAATTCAACCAGCTTATTATACATCTCAATTCCTAAATATTCGGCGGCTTCAGCAGTAAAATGCAGTTGGTCTCTTTGTAATTCGGCTTTAGACATATCTATGACGTAAAAGTTCTTGTCTTCCTTGGCGAGCTTGTAGAGCGCGGCTTCTACGTCGGCGCTGTATTGTTTATTACTACGGGATACTGTACCACAGATGAAGGGGAGCTTTTTGTATCGCTTGTTTCCGGTTTTCTCTACAAGGAAGTTACGTACATACGCTACCACGTCCTTTAGATTTTTATAATAATTTTTGCCTTTGTGCCGATCGCTTTCGCCTTGATGCCATAGAAAAGCTTTGATTTCATATCCTTCGGGGAGTTTATCCAATTTATTGTCGATACACGCTGAAATGTTTTCTGTAAACGAGAGTAAAAGTGATTTTCCACCGGTAGCTGTTGAATGGTTGGCGGCAAGCCATTTCGGGTCGGCCGACCAATATTTACCGCTTGTACTGCTGCAACCTGTGTCGATAGCTGTTCCGCCCAAAGACCATTTTATTACATAGAAGTCTTTTTGAAGCGCCTGCTCCAACCAGTAATAGGTTACGGCGTCATAAGCCCATCGACCCGGACGCGCTTGGTGTACCATGCGGGGCCAAAAAAGTTTCAAACTCTCCCGTTATTTGCTGGCCGGCACTTCCATAGCACCATTGGCAATACTTATATTTATTTTGTCGGATATAATCGGGAAGTGCATTGTTTAATACACGTCCGTCTGTGTTTGACTGTCCGGCAGTGATGATGACGGTTGCCGGCTGGTTGCGCTTACTTTGTCCGAGAGCAGTCAGCGAGCATAAAATTGCTGCTGTCAATAGAAACTTTTTCATGATATTTATTTCAGGATTTGATTTATCTGTTGGCAAAGTTACGCAACCTTTATTTCAAATACATGCAATATTATTCAGATATCCTATACATTTATACAGTGATTGCATAGAATGCTTTGTGGGCTTTATGAATGGCGTATAGTGGGCTTTTTTGCATACTTTCTGTACATAATTACATGCGGGAATCGACTCAGACCGCTACTTTTGCAGATACAAAATACACGAATGGTAGTATGAAATGCACATTTCGGTTTCTTATATGATAACTTTATTGACCATGAAAAATAAGATGAGAAAGATTTATGACTTTAGGCGGGCGACAGTCTCAATGCTCTGCATTCTGTTGTTACCTGCTATGTGGTGTCACGGCAACGGCGCAGAATCGGGAAATCGGCGGTACTGTATTGGATGAAACGGGACAACCTGCTATCGGCGCCACTGTAGTAGTGAAAGGAACAAATAGTATGACTATTACCGGGTTGGACGGACAATTCAAGCTTTCTGTTCCCAAAGATGCCGGACAGCTGGAGATTTCATACGTGGGCTACGAAACAGCCAAGATAACATTGGGCAGATGGGAAAAATGTATATAATGTGAAGTTGAAAGTGGCGGATTTGGCGTTGGACGAAGTTGTGGTTATCGGTTATGGCACTGCCAAGAAAGGGAATGTGACCGGTTCCATCGCTACCTTGAAAGGCGAGAAAGTTGCAGATAGGCAGAATGAAAACGTACTGTCTTCGCTGCAAGGACAATTGGCAGGTGTGGAGATTACTACAAACAGCGGGCGCCGGGTGGCGAACTGGAAGTACATATCCGAGGCGCTGCATCTATCAATGCCAGCGATCAACCGCTTTATGTAGTTGATGGTATTCCGGTAGATGACCTAAGTGATTTGAATGCAGACGATATCGAATCCATCGATGTGTTAAAAGATGCCTCCTCTTCTGCTATCTACGGTTCGCGCGGCGCTAACGGCGTTATCCTTATCAAAACTAAAGAAGCGCCGAAAACGGGTAAGGTGAACGTGCAGTTCTCCGCTTCTTTCGGTATTCAGCAGATGGAGAAGAAGCTGGATGTGCTGACACCGGAAGAATGGATTGCCTGGCGCTCGGAAATCAATAACCAGAATTATGTAAAGGCGTATGGTTCGAAAGGCGCTATGGCGACCGATGATTATGAAATACGTCTGGCTTATACCGGCGGTTCTGTAAATACGTCGTATGTAAATGACCCTCGCTGGATACAGCCCGGATACGGCGACCTGATGGCTATTGACTGGCAAGATGAAGTTTTCCGTTTGGCTCCTAAACAAAACTATACCTTGTCGGTATCTAATTCTACAGACCAGTCCAACTATCGTGTGAGTTTGGGTTATGTAGACCAGAAAGGTATTGCTGTCAATACTTCTTATAAAAGACTTAACCTGCGTGCCAACATGCAGACTACCATATTCAACCGTATTACATTGGGTGTCAATCTGGCTCCTTCCATGTCGTGGAATAACGGTGGAACGGCGGATGCTGTGGCTGTACTTTCTATGGTACCGTTTGCCGAGTCGGAAGCAGGCCTTTATACAGGGGCGGAGCCTTACAGCAGATATAGCTGGGCTGGTACCCGTGTCAGTCCGGTAGCTACGTTGGAACGTAAGTCGAGTATGACGGAAGATGCCCGCGTCAATACTTCCGCATTTATCCGTGCCGAGTTGTTTGATGGTTTGCGTGCGGAAGTAACAGGTTCTTATAATTTCCGTAGTACGCAGGCGCGGAGTTTCTTGCCCAGTTCCATCTCTAATCGTTGGAACACAGGCGAAGGTTACTATGCTACCGCTAATCGCACCGACGGACGTAATCATTCCTACCTGTTTCAGACGTTACTGAATTATGACAAATCTTTTGGCAAGCATACTGTAGGCGCTATGGCAGGTTTTTCAATGGAAGCCAAAACTTCTTATTCCTCCCGCCTCGCAGCAACACATTTCCCTGATAATTTGGTGGAGAGTTTCGATATGACTGACGTAGATTTGACTATGGCTTATGCCACAATCGGATATCCGGGACGTATGGCTTCTTTCTTCGGGCGCCTGCAATATGAATATGACAACCGATACCTGATGACTGCCAGTATTCGCCGTGACGGTTCGTCTAAGTTCGGTAAAAATAAGCGTTGGGGTATTTTCCCTGCCGTATCGTTGGCTTACCGTATTTCGAACGAACGGTTCTGGCCGGAAGATTTCGTCATTAATTCAATGAAATTGCGTGGCAGTTGGGGCGCCAATGGTAATAATTCTCTCTCTGACGGGGCGGCATTAGGATTGATGTCGAGCGCAAATTACTCTTTAGGCGGTTCGTTGCTGAATGGTTATGCCATGTCATCGCTTGATGTGGAAGACCTGACATGGGAGAAAGTATATAGTTGGAATGTCGGTGCGGACTTTTCGTTGTTCAACAGTCGTTTGTCGGTATCGTTGGACTATTACCGGAAGAAAACGAGCGATTTGCTGTATAAAGTGACAATGCCCGGTATTATAGGTTTCAGTAATATGTGGGATAATGTGGGTGAGGTTCAAAACAAAGGCTTTGAGTTGGAACTGCAAAGCCAAAACCTGACGGGAACTTTGCGTTGGAGCACCTCTTTTAATATGGCTTACAATAAGAACGAGGTAACCGATTTAGGCAATAATGACAAGATATTCAGTGACAGTAATACACAAGTATTGATGGTAGGACAGCCTATGCGCAGTTTCTATATGTATGATGCTGTGGGTGTGTATCAATATTCCGAAGATTTACGGAAGTATCCGGTACGTAAAGGTACGGCATTGGGTGATGTGCGTTATCGTGATGTGAACGATGACGGAGTTATTAACGATGATGACCGTACGTTGGTGGGTAAACCCAATCCCGACTTCACTTTTGGAATGACGAATAAGCTGAGTTGGAAAGCGTTCGACTTGTCCGTACTGTGTACGGCGCAATTCGGTGGTATGCTTTACAGTATGTCACCGGGGCGTTATATGGACAATCCGGGTATGGCTATCTCGCAGAACGTCTTTTCTTGGTGGAAGAATATGTGGCGTTCGGAAGAGGAGCCGGGCGACGGAAAGACGCCGGCATTAAGCTCCACTACCGGTGAACTGCGTGATACACGCTGGCTTTATAGCTCGGACTATCTCCGTATCAAGAATATTACTTTGGGATACAAATTACCGCTTAACCGAAAGATTATACGCAACGCGCGTGTCTATTTCACTGTGGAGAACGTATGGATGTGGGATAAATACGACGGCGGCTATTCACCCGAAAACAAAGGTAACAATGCCTATCCGCAGGCACGTACTTATACGGTCGGTGCCAATTTCAGCTTCTAAAGAAATAACCTTTAAAAAACATCACTTATGAAAACGATTTATCATATATGTATCAGTATCATTCTGTTGGCAGGTGCGCTGTTTACTACAACTTCCTGTGAAGACTGGCTGGAGGTGAAATCGCCGACCTCACGCGCTACGGAAGATTTCTTTCAGACACCTATTCAGGCAGAGCAAGCATTGCTGGGTATTTATAACGGATTGCTGCCTGTTCCTGAATATATTCTGCTCATGTCCGACGGGCGTTCGGATGACGTATGGACCGAACCGGCCGATGACAAGCAACGTGACTACGTGGATATCAGTGTTTTTAATCCGAGCATATATACTGCCGGAACAATAAACAGCGCTTGGAATGCTTTCTATAAAATAGTATCCCGCGCAAATCTCTTCCTAGAGAGAGTAGAGCATCTGGAGTTCAACGTGGAAGACGATGCTGAGGTGGTAGATGTAAAAGCTACTTTTATGGCCGAAGCGCGCTTCTTGCGAGCCTATGCCTATTTTGAGCTGGTAAGGTATTGGGGGCGTGTACCGGTTGCCACTAAATCGTTAAGTGCGGCAGAGGCAATGAGTACGCCGCAGTCCGAAGCGCAAGATGTATACGAGCAAGTAATCATTCCCGATTTGCAGTATGCCATAGAAAACATGAAAGAGCGGGCTTACACAAGCAGTGGCGGTATTGCCGAATCAGGGCGTGCTACACTTCCGGCTGCGCAGGCATTGCTTGGCAGGGTTTATCTGACTATGGCCGGTTTCCCTTTGTATGATATGTCTAAATTATCACTTGCCAAAGAGGTATTGGGAGAGGTAATTACATACGCAGAGAAAAACAATAAATACTGGGCTGCTGACGGTGACACATGGCAACGTATCTGGATTAGCGATAACGACAATAAATATCATATTTTTGAGGTGCAATATGTTGCCGAAAAGAATTATGGCAACCCCGTGGTCTTTATGTCCGTACCCAATGTGGGAACAGATTATATCGGCATTCAAATGTCGGGTAATCGCATAACCTGTTCGGAGGCGCTGGCTGCGCTTTATGAAGAGAACAAGGCGGATGTTCGTTATGAAGCGACGGTCGATCCCAAGAAGAACTACTTTACAAAGTTCTTTGAACATAAAATCAAACGGAAAGAGTTGGGATACAGTGATATTGACGGGCAAATAGTGGATCGCACTTATTTCCCTATCAATTATCCGCTTATCCGTTTGGAAGATGTAATGCTGATGTATGCCGAGATTGCAGGTCCTACGGATGAGGGCGTGCGATTGGTAAATAAAATACGTACCCGTGCCGGGTTGGCGGCATTGAGTGCGGCGCAGAAAAACGAAAACGCTTTCCTGCAATGTGTAGAAGATGAACGCCGGCGTGAACTTGCCTTTGAAGGTATTCGCTGGCACGATCTCGTACGCCATAATACATACATGGAGAAGATACGTGCCAAATTCTCGGATAAAGCTGCCGGAACATCCGTTTATGATAACTACATCAATAACGTGCAACCGGGTACTTATCTCTATCCTATTCCTGATACGCAAATGAAAGCGAAAGAAGGATTGTATCAGCAAAACGAAGCATACAAATAATGAGTGACAAGGAGTAATGAACACTAATAAACAATAGTAATAAGAACATGAAGAACAGATTCTATCTACTTACATTTCTGCTGATAACCCTCTTTGCGGTAGACGGTTATACGGCTGAACGCAAGAAGTATAATTTCAACAGTGAATGGCGTCTGCAAGTAGGGGACTTTCCACAAGCGAAAAAGCCCGACTTTAGAGATAGCGATTGGAAACAAGTGACATTGCCGCGTGCTTTCAATGAAGATGAGGCTTTCAGACTATCTATCGAACAGCATACCGACACGGTTGTTTGGTATCGCAAGCATTTCCGGGTAAAAGAATTGAGAGGTAAAAAAGTGTTTGTCGAATTCGAGGGAGTTCGCCAGGGTGGTGAATTTTTCCTGAACGGACACTATTTAGGACTGCATGAAAACGGGGTTATGGCCGTAGGATTTGACCTTACTCCCTATATGAAAGAAGGAGATAACGTGTTGGCTGTGCGTACGGACAATAACTGGTTCTATCGCGAAAAACGTACTAACTCTAAATTTCAGTGGAGTGACCGTAATTTCAACGCCAATTATGGCGGCATTCCCAAGAACGTATTTCTGTATGTGACGGACGAGGTATATCAGACTCTGCCTCTGTACAGCAACCTGAAAACAACCGGTGTATACATCTACGCCACCGACTTCGACATCAAAGGCCGCAAGGCGAAGATACATGCCGAGTCCGAGGTGAAAAACGACAGTCGCGAGGCACGCAGCTTCAGCTACCGGGTAACCCTGACCGATGCGGACGGTAAGCCGGTAAAGACCTTCCATGGCGGCAAGACAGTGCTGAAAGCCGGTGAGACGGGAACCGTGAAAGCCGCTGCCGATGTGAACGAACTGCACTTCTGGAGCTGGGGATACGGCTATCTGTACACCGTGAATACGGCTTTGCTGGACGACCGCGGTAATGTTTTTGACGAGGTTGTGACCCGTACCGGTTTCCGCAAGACAAAGTTCGGCCGGGGAAAGGTATGGTTGAACGACCGCGTCATCCAAATGAAGGGCTATGCCCAGCGTACCAGCAATGAATGGCCGGCAGTGGGGCTTTCCGTCCCCGCATGGCTGAGCGACTACTCCAATGGCCTCATGGTGGAAAGTAACGCGAACCTTGTCCGCTGGATGCACGTCACTCCCTGGAAACAGGATGTGGAGTCTTGCGACCGTGTCGGCCTTATTCAGGCCATGCCTGCCGGCGATGCGGAGAAAGACCGTCAAGGCCGCCAATGGGAACAGCGTACGGAACTGATGCGCGATGCCATTATCTATAACCGTAATAACCCGAGTATCCTGTTTTACGAATGTGGTAATGAGTCTATCAGCCGTGAACATATGATTGAGATGAAAGAAATCCGCGACAAGTTCGACCCTTTCGGCGGACGTGCCATCGGCTCGCGTGAGATGCTCGATATTAACGAAGCGGAATACGGCGGTGAAATGCTTTATATCAACAAGAGCAAGAAGCATCCGATGTGGGCTACCGAATATTGCCGCGATGAGGGACTCCGCAAGTATTGGGATGAGTACAGCTATCCGTTCCATAAAGAAGGGGCGGGACCGCTTTACCGCGGTCAGTCTGCAACAGATTATAATCATAATCAGGACATGCTCGCATTGGAAATGGTTCGTCGCTGGTACGATTACTGGCGTGAGCGTCCGGGCACGGGCTTACGGGTCAGTGCAGGCGGTACGAAAATCATCTTCTCCGACTCCAACACACATTATCGCGGTGAGGAGAACTACCGCCGCAGCGGCGTGACCGACCCCATGCGTATAGAGAAAGACGCCTTCTTCGCCCACCAGGTAATGTGGAACGGCTGGGTGGATACGGACAAGTTCCAGACTTATATCATCGGACACTGGAACTATCCTGAGCATACGGTGAAACCCGTATATGTCGTATCGAATGGCGAACAGGTGGAACTGCTGCTCAACGGCAAATCCCTGGGTAAAGGTAAACGGGAAAGCCATTTCCTTTTCACTTTCGATAAGGTCGCTTATCAACCGGGCAGGCTGGAAGCGGTAAGTTACGACGGAAAAGGCAGGGAAGTGAGCCGCTATACATTGTCAACAGTGGGGGAAGCCGCCCGTCTGGAACTTACCGCCATGCAGAACCCCGAAGGTTTCCACGCAGACGGAGCCGACATGGCCCTGCTTCAGGTGGAAGTTGTGGACAAGGACGGCAGACGCTGTCCGCTGGATAACCGTACGGTCCGCTTTACCCTGAAAGGCGAGGCCGAATGGCGCGGCGGTATCGCACAGGGGAAGGACAATCATATCCTGGATATGAACCTTCCGGTGGAATGCGGCATCAACCGTGCGCTGATCCGCAGTACGGCCAAAGCCGGCAAAATAGTTGTCACCGCCGAGGCGGAAGGGCTTCCGGCCGCAAGGCTTACGCTGCAGACCGTTCCTGTGAAAGTGACAGACGGACTGAGTGACTACCTGCCCCAACTGACCCTGAAAGGCAGGCTGGATAAGGGGGAAACTCCGCTGGCTCCTTCCTATACGGATACCAAGCGCGACATCGCCATTGTGTCCGCCGAAGCCGGCGCCAACCGTACCGAAACGGGCAACAGCCACGATGACAACGAGTTGAGCGAATGGGCGAACGACGGTCGGTTAAGTACGGCCTGGATTACCTATACACTGGCTGAAAAGGCGAGCGTCGATGACATCTGCATCAAGCTGAACGGCTGGCGTTCCCGCAGTTATCCTTTGGAAGTGTATGCCGGAGACGAGCTGATTTGGAGCGGAAACACGGAAAAGAGTCTGGGATACGTACATCTGGAAGTGGACAAGCCGGTATGTTCCGATAAGATAACCGTCCGTTTGAAAGGCAGCACTACCGACAAGGACGCTTTCGGCCAGATTGTGGAAGTGGCGGGCGGAGCGGCCAATGACATGGAGAAGAAAGCAAAGGAAGGCAAGGGAAAACATAATCTCCGGATTATAGAAATAGAGTTTCTGGAAAGCATAAAAAGTAGGTAGTAATGCATTTAGCGCACACACCGTGCGGACGCTTTGCGGAACCGGAGGTACTCTTCGGAACCATTCACTACCTCATCAGTGACGCTTCCAGCTTCGTGACCGGAGCGCTCTCGGTAGTGGACGGTGGTTTCGACGCCTTCTCAATCTGATAAAATCCGTCCCGCAAGACGATGCCTTTTGTCTTGCGGGATGAAATATTTCATCCCGTGAGGCGGAATTATTCATCCCACAAGACGGATATTTTCGTCCCGCAGGATAAATCCTCTCCCCCTCGGAAAGGAAACGGAGAACAAACATACAATCCATAAACTTATACCATTATTGCAATATGATACTTTGTGAACAAACCTGGCGCTGGTACGGTCCCAACGACCCGGTAAGCCTTTGGGACATCAAACAGGCCGGAGCCACCGGAATCGTGAACGCCCTGCACCACATCCCCAACGGTGAGGTGTGGACAGTGGAAGAAATCAACAAACGCAAGGAGATGATAGAGGCCGTAGGGCTTCGCTGGTCGGTTGTCGAAAGCGTACCCGTACACGAGCATATCAAGACACAGACAGGAGACTTCCAACGATATATAGACAACTACAAGGAAAGCCTGCGCAACCTCGGCAAATGCGGTGTGAACATCGTTACCTACAACTTCATGCCCGTGCTGGACTGGACACGTACCGACCTTGCCTACGAGCTGCCCGACGGAAGCCGCGCCCTGCGCTTCGAGCGTGCGGCCTTCATCGCCTTCGACCTCTTCCTGCTGAAACGTCCCGGCGCGGAAGCCGATTATACGGACGAGGAAAAGGCCAAGGCCAAAGCCCGCTTCGAGCGGATGACGGAAGATGACAAGCAGCTGCTTGTACGCAACATGATTGCCGGCCTGCCCGGTTCGGAAGAGAGCTTCACCCTGGAGCAGTTCCAGAAAGAGCTCGACCGCTACAAGGACATCACACCCGAAAAGCTGCGCGCCAACCTGATTTACTTCCTCAGTGAAATCTGTCCCGTCGCTGACGAGGCCGGTGTCGAGCTGGTTATCCATCCGGACGACCCGCCCTGCTCAATTCTGGGTCTGCCGCGTATCATGAGCTGCGGAGCCGATTTCCAGGCTCTGATTGATGCCGTTCCCAACAAGAGCAACGGCCTGTGCCTGTGCACGGGTTCTTTGGGCGTAAGCAGCGCCAATGACTGCGCCGCCCTGATGGAGCGGTTCGGCGACCGTATCAACTTTGTACACCTGCGCAGCACGCAACGCGATGCGGAAGGCAACTTCTACGAAGCCAACCACCTGGAAGGCAACGTCGACATGTACCACGTGATGAAGGCTTTCCTCGAACTGCAGCAACGCCGTAAAGTCTCCATCCCGATGCGTCCCGACCACGGGCATCAGATGGTGGACGATTTGAAGAAGAAAACCAATCCGGGCTACTCCTGCATCGGTCGTCTGAGAGGACTGGCGGAACTGAGAGGACTGGAAATGGGAATTGCCAAATCATTGTTTGAATAAGGACACTCTTAAAGGACATTTGTCCAAAGAGGAAGTACCAACACTCTAATTGACATATCATTCTGTCATTCTGAAGAGAGTGAAGAATCTCTTCTCCTTAACATATAAGAGAGGAGATTCTTCATCGCAAGCTCCTCTGAATGGCAGAATTCATTTTTTTACAGCCTGATATTCCCATATTGAAAAATTCTTTCCTATATTTGTGCCCTAACCCCCAAAACAGATTTGTTATGAAAAACTTAGCACTCCAACGAGTTGCCGCAGTAGATGTATTCCGCGCACTCACCATGTTCCTCATGCTCTTTGTAAACGACATTCCCGGATTGAAGAATGTCCCCCACTGGCTGATGCACGCCGATATCAATGAAGACATGCTGGGATTTTCCGATACCATCTTCCCGGCTTTCCTGTTCTGCATGGGCATGTCGGTATCTTTTGCCATACAGAACCGTTATAAAAAGGGTGATACTACCACACAGGTCATCGCGCATATATTCTGGCGTACGGTAGCGCTCATCGCCATGGGACTGTTTTCGCTTAACAGCGGCGGCATCGAAGGCGGCCTTTCCCATTCCTGGTTTACTATCCTTATGGTAATCGGTTTCTTCCTGACATGGGGAGTATATCCCAAAGCCGAAGGCACAAAAAAAGCCCTTTTCACCGTAATGAAAGTGGCAGGCGTGGTATTGCTCGCAGCTTTGGTTATTTATAAAGACCTCAACGGAAAACCGTTCCATACGGGCTGGTGGGGAATCCTCGGTCTTATCGGTTGGACGTATGCCGTATGTGCCGGCATCTACCTGTTTACCCGCGAGAGCCTGCGTAAAAACGCGATTGCATGGTTTGCAGTGATAGCACTCGCCGTAATCAGCCATTCCGGCCTTATCCCGGAAGAGTACGGCAGCCGTATCCTGCTGCTTCCTTTCATTCCCAGTGACTGGACGCTGCATGCATTCGGAATGTCGGGATTACTGACCTCCTTACTCATGCAACGCTACGCCGATCGCGAACACCCCGGCAAATTCATCGGTATGCTCTGCATTCTCGGCGTCGGCATGCTCATCCTTGCACTGGTTTCGCATCCATACTGGATTATCTCCAAGATACAGGCTACCCCGTCCTGGCTGTTTTATTGCCTTGCCGCTTTCTTCCCGTTATTCGGCTTCTTCTATTGGCTGACCGACGTAAAGGGCAATACAAGCCGGTTCGATATAATCAAACCCGCAGGAACGGCAACGCTCACTTGCTACATTCTTCCCTATATATGGTACTCCGTTCAGCAATTAGCAGGCTGGACTTATCCGGAAGTATTGGGAAGCGGCGTACCAGGACTGCTCAAATCGCTTGTCTTCTCCATCGTCATCGTACAGTTGACCGGACTGCTGGTGAAAGGCAAGATAAAACTGAAAGTTTAAAGTACTCATCGCTATGCTGAAAATTCAAACTCCCAACGGTGAAAACAGAGTTTTGCTACACTCCTGTTGCGCTCCCTGTTCCTCTGCCATCATAGAATGCATGTTGGCAAACGGCATCCGCCCGACTGTGTTTTACTGTAATCCCAACATCTATCCGCAAGAGGAGTATGAGATAAGAAAACAGGAAGCCATTCGCTTTGTAACGTCTCAAAACCTCGATTTCATCGATGCAGATTACGACTACACCCATTGGCGGAACACAATGCTGGGACTGGAAGACGAACCGGAACGCGGCGGCCGTTGCCTGAAATGCTTTACATTACGCCTGACGGAAACGGCACGCTATGCTTCCGAACACGGCTTCTCTGTCTTTACCACTACCCTCGCGTCTTCGCGTTGGAAGAGCCTCGACCAAATAAACGAAGCGGGAAAACGGGCAGCCGCCCTTTATCCCGGTACAATCTTTTGGGAGCAGAACTGGCGGAAAGGCGGCTTACAAGACCGCCGCAACCAGCTCCTCAAAGAGTATGATTTCTATAACCAATTGTACTGCGGTTGCGAATTCAGCAGGAAGCGGTTGGAACAACCTGAAGAGAATAAGCGGGAATAAGGCATTTTTAGCAAAGGAGCATTCCAAAAACAAGTATCCGAACCACCAATCCTAATTCGTTCAACAGTTGTCATCCTTTCGTTAGACGGCTGTCTAACGAAAGGATGACAACTGTTGAACGAACGGAAAACATCCGTCTGACGAATTAAATTCAATAAGGGCCCGGCATAACAATCCCCGCCTCAATACCTAAGTTCAGCGGCTGAGAAGGCTGTCAATCGTAAACAAGAGTCGATAAGTAGTCCTCTGCAAACATCTCGTTCGCCACTTCCAACAGAATCTCGGAAGTAAGTTGCTCGATACGCCGGAACACAGCTCCGGCCGTTTCATATTTATTGTAATGCAGGAAGGTCTTCGCCATGCCGAGGGCATTATTCTCGTTATTGTCCGAAGCCACGCCTATCTGGCCGATAAGCTGCTTTTTGGCGGCGGCAAGCTGGGAAGAAGTCATCCGGGTATCACGCAGGCGTTTCAGTTCTTTATACACAAGGCGGGTACAGAGCGCCGTGTCCTCAGGATCGCAGCCGAAATAAATGCAGAGAGTTCCGGTATCGGTGTAGGAAGTCAGGTTGGACTCTACATTATAGACCAAACCGCGCCGTTCGCGCAAGGCCACATTCAACCGGCTGTTCATGCCCGGACCGCCGAGAATGTTGTTCAGCAGGTAGAGCGCCGTACGTTTGTCTTCGTAGGCATTGTATCCCCGGCTGCCTATCATGACGTGCGCCTGGTGGGTATCTTTATGCAAAACCAGATTTTTCGGAACATACAAAGGCGGAGGCGTACGACGGGTATCGACAGCCACAGCCGGAATGTCAGCCAACAGTTTCTCCGCCCAGCGCACCACTTGCCTGAAATCCATATTACCCAACACAAAGAACACCATATTGCCGGGATGATAAAAGCGGGAAGTAAAGGCGGCCGCATCTTCGCTGCGGAATTTCTTCAGCTGCTCCGGATTACCGAGAATATTGCGTCCCAGAGGGTGTCCGCGAAAGATTAAATCTTCAAAATCATCAAAAATCAGTTCCGAAGGATTATCCTCATACGACTGGATTTCGTCTATAATGACCTCTGTCTCCTTCTCAATCTCCCGTTGCGGAAACGTGGAGTGGAACACGATATCCGTCAGCAGCTCGAAAGCGCGTCCGAAGTGTTCGGTAAGGAACGCGGAATAAATTACGGTTTCTTCCTTATTGGTATAAGCGTTCAAATCGCCGCCCACATTCTCCATGCGGTTCAGAATATGCCACGCTTTACGCTTCTTGGTACCTTTAAAAATAAGATGCTCCACAAAATGCGCCATGCCCTGCTCGTTTTCGAGTTCATCGCGCGTTCCGGCATCTACCGCAAAACCACAATAAGCCACCTTCGACAAAGACGGTTCGTGGATGATGCGCAGGCCATTCGGCAATGTATGCAGATGATAGCGAGGCTGTATTTCTTCTGTTAAATTCTTCATTCTTACGTTACAAACAATTTGCGGGCACAAAAATACAATAAAACTTATTGCCGTTTATGGAAAATTACGGATATTTGCGGACTTATAATTCATAAATCAAAATTGAAACAATGATAGCATCCATTCAAGAGCTTTTTGCAGAAAGAAGCGCAAGCCGTATTGAATATCCCCGTAACGGACGCATACGAAAAAGCGGTAGACTCATCGTAGAACAAGTGCACCGCAAAAAAGGGAAACTGGTAACTTCCGGCATGGGCAAGGCAGGGCAAATAGCTATGAATATTGCTACTACCTTTTGTTCGACCGGCATTCCCTCCGTCTTTCTGCATCCCAGCGAGGCACAACACGGAGACTTGGGTATTCTGCAGGAAAACGACCTGTTGCTGCTCATTTCCAATTCGGGCAAGACGCGCGAAATTGTCGAGTTGACACAATTGGCGCACAACCTGAATCCCCGGCTGAAGTTTATCGTTATTACGGGAAATCCGGACAGTCCGCTGGCGCAGGAATCGGATGTATGCCTCAGCACGGGAAGCCCCAAGGAGGTCTGCACACTGGGCATGACTCCTACCACTTCCACAACGGTAATGACCGTTATAGGCGATATTCTGGTCGTGCAGACCATGCAGAGAACCGGATTTACCATTGAAGACTACTCCAAACGTCATCACGGCGGTTACCTCGGAGAAAAATCAAGATCATTATGCGTAAAGTAATCGGCATCGGAGAAACGATATTGGACGTCATTTTCCGTAATGAGCAACCTTCGGCTGCCGTTCCGGGCGGTTCCGTATTCAATGGAATCGTTTCATTGAGCCGTACCGGCGTTCCCGTCTGTTTCATCAGTGAGACCGGCAACGACCATGTGGGCAATATCATTCTCCGGTTCATGCGCGACAATCATATTTCCACAGACCACGTCAACGTATTTCCCGACGGGAAATCTCCCGTATCGCTCGCTTTCCTGAATGATAACAGCGACGCTGAATATATTTTCTATAAGAATTATCCCAAACAACGGCTGGATGTCATCTACCCCGAACTGGAAGAAGACGATATCGTCGTCATCGGTTCTTACTACGCGTTGAATCCGGTGCTGCGCGAGAAAGTGTTGGAGTTGCTCGACCGGGCACGCGAAAAGAAAGCCATCGTTTATTACGATCCCAATTTCCGTTCTTCCCACAAGGAAGAAGCTATAAAGCTGGCGCCGACCATCATTGAAAATCTGGAATACGCCGACATTGTACGCGGTTCGCAGGAAGATTTCTTCTATATGTACAATTTGCGCGACGCGGACAAAATATACAGAGACAAGATAAAATTCTATTGTCCCAATTTCCTGTGTACGGCAGGAGCGGAAAAGATAACGCTCCGCACCGCTTCCGTCTCCAAAGAATACGACATACCGCCGCTGAAAGCCGTGAGTACCATCGGAGCGGGTGACAACTTCAATGCGGGCATCATCTACGGCTTGCTGAAATATGACGTCCGTTACGACGACTTGAACACGGTCAGCGAAACCGGATGGGACAAGATTATCCGTTACGGTATGGAATTCGCCGCGGAAGTCTGCAAAAGTTACAGTAATTCGGTGTCGCGCGAGTTTGCGGAGAGATATAAGTATTGACGGTTCTCTCCGATCCGTACCTAAAAATAAATTATCATTTAAAAATTATAAAAGCTTCCTGCACGCTGTATAATCTGCGGCGAAAAACTATATATTTGCTGTAAACGACATTTAGAGAGTTTACGAATTATGTACAAGAATCTGTTGAACTTGCTTGCGCTGGCAGTGTTGCTCCCTTCTTGCGGCGGCACAGCTCCACATATATCCGTTGTGTGCGAAGAAAACAACGTAGGGAACTGTATCGTTAAGTGGGAAAATGGCCTTCCCCCTCATCAAAGGAAATGTGAAGGTATATGCTTCGACCGATCCTGATTTCATACCGGAAGACACTCCCGTAGCCGTAGCCGATATCTCGGACTGAAAATGACCATCATCACAAACGACCCTACCAAACGTTACTATTACACCCTTTTGTTCGGAGACAAATATCGTGTAAAGATTGCCACACGCAATGTCAATATCCCCCGGCATACAGAACTTCCGCGATTTAGGCGGTTATCCTTCCTAACCCCCGGCAAAAAAACAGATGCGCTGGGGAATGATTTACCGCTCGGCGGAGATAGACAGCCTTGAATATTGCTCACGCAGGGAACTCAAGAATCTCGGAATCAAAACACTTATCGACCTGCGGACTCCTTCGGAGATAGGCAGACAGTCCCCGCTGCAGAAAGGATTCAATATCGTGCACATTCCGCTTGCTACCGGAGACATGGAAGATATACTGCAAGGAATACGGGAAGAAAAGATAAAATGCGATACCGTCTATCGTATGGTGGAACGGATGAACCGTACATTGATAGACAAATATACCAAAGAATACCGGCAGATATTCGATATTTTATTGGATAAAACCAACTATCCCGTAGTTATCCACTGCTCTTCGGGTAAAGGACGTACAGGTATCGTCTCCGCGCTGGTACTCGCCGTACTGGGTGTCAACGAGGACATAATCATGGAAGATTACCGGCTGAGCAATGACTATTTCAACATTCCGAGAGCCTCGAAATACGCCTATCAACTGCCTACGCGCTCGCAGGAAGCCATCACCACCCTGTTCTCGGCGCGTGAAGACTTCCTGAATGCCGCCAAAGACGAGGCGGAGCGGAAATACGGCGACATGGATACTTATCTGCAAAAAGGCATCGGACTGAGCAAGGACGAAATAAAGAGACTACGGAGTATTTTGCTCAGTGATTAGTGATTAATCGCCAAAAAACTCTTATCTTTGCACCGAATGCGAAGATAAGCTGCGCCTCGGCATAAAAATAAACAAGTTTATTTTATTCTGCTCTCGGCTTGCATTATCTTTGCACCGAAATATAAAGATATACAAATGATTTAATGAAGACATTTGAAGATGCTCGGTGTGTCGCCGGAGATACGCCGCGCCATTGAAGAAATGGGATATGCGTGTCCATGCCGGTACAAGAGGAAGTAATCCTTACCTTTTGGGAGAAAATAATGATGTAGTAGCACTGGCACAAACAGGAACAGGAAAGACCGCGGCGTTCGGTCTGCCGCTTATACAGCAAATTAACGTTAACAACAGAATTCCCCAATCACTCATTCTTTGCCCTACCCGCGAGCTTTGTTTGCAGATTGCGGGCGACTTGAATGATTATTCCAAATACATCGAACGGCCTGCGGGTACTGCCCGTATACGGAGGTTCATCCATCGAGAGCCAGATACGCGCCCTGAAACGGGGAGTACATATCATCGTAGCCAC
>ENA-OQAB01000347-OQAB01000347.1-human-gut-metagenome-genome-assembly--contig:-NODE-347-length-26381-cov-4.355413_pt1 | contig 26381 bp, 27 predicted proteins | sample MGYA00242490_ERZ504517 | MGnify/ENA primary metagenome ERZ504517 (study PRJEB26092, sample SAMD00036298) | human gut metagenome | host: Homo sapiens | study: EMG produced TPA metagenomics assembly of...
TTTGATCTCGTGTACTGTACACTTGAACACTGCCGGTTTTCCTGCTAATTCTTCTGCATGATATTCTTCTGGGAATGTCACATTTACTTCTACTTCTTTTTCTTTTTCAGCACCTACTAACTGCTCTTCAAATCCTGGGATGAAAGATCCTGATCCGATTGTTAACGGATAGTTTTCTCCTTTTCCACCTTCAAATGCAACACCGTCAACAAATCCTTCGAAGTCTAATACTACTTCATCTCCGTCCTGTACTGCACGGTCTTCTACTTCAATTGTTCTTGCATTCTTTTCCTGTTCTTTTTTGATCTCTTCTTCAACTTCTTTTGCAGTTACTCTGTTAGAAACTTTGTCTACTTCAAGACCTTTGTACTCACCGAGAGTTACTTCCGGTTTTACTGCAACTTCTGCTGTGAAAATAAATGGTTTTCCTTTTTCTAACTGTACTACTTCTACTTTTGGCTGAGAAACAATCTCTAATCCACTTTCATCATAAGCATTGGAATATGCTTCCGGAATGAGTGCGTTTGCAGCATCATCATAGAAAATCTCTGCTCCATACATTTTCTCGATCATCTGACGCGGAACTTTTCCTTTACGGAATCCTGGTACGCTGATTTTATTTTTCTGTTTTAAGTATGCACCCTGGATTGCTTTTTCTAATTCTTCAGCGGACACTTCGATTGTAAGCTTCGCCATGTTCTTTTCTAAATTTTCTACTTGTAAACTCATTTACAGTTTCCTCCTTATATATGGTAACTTTTGTTTTTCACTTCGTATAATTACTCCTACTCAGAGTCACTAAAAAATTATAGCATAAAGTATCTGAAATTACTAGTGTGTATTTCAAATTATTTTGCATTTCCCTGCCAGGTCATTTCACTTCATCAAGTCTGAGTATTGCTGTAAGAAAGTTTGAAAAGCTTTCTTCTTCAACTGCAAATCCCTTTTTCTCCTTATTGCTGATTGTCAACACTACCGTTTCTTTTTTGCCATTTTGCGCTCCCTCGAAACTCTCTTCTAAGAGCGTATAGGAATATTCTAAAAACTCGCTTTGCATTTGGGTCTTGATTTCTTCCTCAGTACCTTTATACTCACCATTTTCTGCCTTCTGGATCATTTCATCTGCAGGATGTTTTAATTTTTCTGAAAAAGTCACAAATATATCCGTCGGATAAATATCCACATTCACATCATAAGTATTCTTATCCTTCTTTTCGGCTTTCGCCGTTTCATACTTCAGACTTTTAAAAATTTCGGAACACAATGCCGTATATTTTTCTGTCAATTCTTCTCCCATCGACACATCCTTTGTGATATATCCCGCAACAAACGTCTGCACTTCTTTCTCGTACTGTGCGGTCAGTTCTTCTTCTGACATCTCCTCGGTAAGTCTGGCAATTGCTTTTGTATCCCCCGAAAGCCGCTGCTTTAAAACTGCCTCCGTATAGGCTTCTGCATCAAATCCTTTCAATACTCCACAGCCGACCAAACTCATGCCGAGCAGCAGACAAAAACATATCATGATCCTTTTCTGTTTCCGCATAGATACCTCATTTCCATTTTGTTTTATTCCTGCGCAGAATATACGATAGTCTCTCTGACTTTCTCTTCCTGTTCTCTGCCAAACAATACTTCTGTCAACCTCAACGCAAAATCAATTGCAGTGCCCAGCCCTCTTCCGGTAATGATGTTTCCCGACTGTACTACCTTCTCCTCCCGGCAGACAGCCTTGCACATGTCTTTTTCCATCCCCGGATAGCAGGTTGCCTCTTTTCCTTCCAACAGCCCCATATCCGCAAGCACGGTAGGAGCCGCACAGATTGCAGCCACAACCTTTTCTTTGGCTGCCCTTTTTACAACACTTCTTACTCCTTCATGTGCTTTCAAATGGAGTGTTCCCGGCATGCCTCCCGGAAGAATCACCACATCTGCCTCCTCATAAGTCTTTTCTCCAAACACTTCATCTGCCTGCACGCAAATTTGATGAGAACCTGCCACATACTTCTTGCCGCTGACTGATACCATACGAACAACGGCTCCCGCCCTGCGCAGTACATCCACAACTGCCAGTGCTTCCACTTCTTCAAATCCTTCTGCAAGAAAGATCACAGCTTCTTTTTTCATATCAACCTTTCCTTTCCCTACGTATTTTTTCCATGACTGCTTTACATTTTCATTTATCTGTACTATGATACCGAAGAGTATTTTGAACTGTTATTTTAAATAACCGACACAAATTTGTCGCTGTATGTAAAAATCACTGGAGGTATTTTTTATGGAAATCGAACGTAAATATCTGATCCACACAATCCCTTTTGATCTGTCTTCCTTTCCCTTTCGCACGATTGAACAGGGCTATCTCTGCACAAACCCCGTCGTGCGTATCCGAAAGGATAACGACCGCTATGAACTCACCTACAAATCCCGCGGCATGATGATCCGAGAAGAACACAATCTTCCTCTGACCGCTGAAGGCTACGAACATCTTAAGACAAAGATTGACGGAATCTGCATCGAAAAAACTCGCTATATGATTCCGCTCTCCGACTCGCTTACCATCGAACTGGATATTTTTTCCGGCAAGCTCTCCGGACTCCAAATTGCAGAAGTTGAATTTGCAGATGCAATGTCCGCTGAACATTTCACTCCGCCTGACTGGTTTGGCGAAGATGTAACGTTCTGTCCACAATATCACAACAGCGCTCTGAGTCAGATGAAACTGCTCTGATCTTAGCAAAATCTTTTTGCAAATACACAAGAGAGGGTCCTACTTCACCCTCTCTTTTTTGTTTTCCCTCTCGTTCTTACACATCTCCAAGTCCAAACCCATCATGGACTGCCTGCATTGCCTTGTCAATTTCCTTCTCATCGATCAGAACCGTAATACGTATTTCTGAAGTAGAGATCATGTTGATATTGATTCCATTGTTGTAGAGCGATTCAAATAACTTTGCCGCAACCCCCGGATTGCTCATCATACCCGCTCCCACGATTGATATTTTTGCAACAGTATCCTCCCACTTGATCTCCCGGATTGTCATTGGCTCCTGATATTCCTCCAGGATTGCCAGTGCCGGCTTTAGATCTTCCTGAGAAACAGTAAAAGAAATGTCCTTTGTCCCTTCCCGTCCGACAGACTGAAGGATGATGTCCACATTGATATTATTTTTTGCCAACGTGTGGAAGATCTTAAATGCCACTCCCGGTTGGTCACTGACTCCAAGTACTGAAATTCGTGCTGTATTCTTATCCCCTGCTACCCCACTGATCAACATTTTCTCCATCTTCGCTACCTCCTTCACAGTCGTTCCTTCTTCTAAATTCATGCTAGATCTGACTACCAGCTGTACGCCATATTTTTTTGCCATCTCCACAGAGCGATTATGAAGCACTTTCGCCCCCGAAGTTGCTAATTCCAGCATTTCATCATAGGTAATCTCTTTTAATTTTCTCGCATTTTTTACAACACGCGGATCTGCTGTGTATACTCCATCTACATCTGTATAAATCTCACACGCATCTGCGCGCAATGCCGCTGCAAGCGCCACTGCAGTTGTATCCGAACCACCTCTTCCAAGTGTTGTATAATCATCATATTTATTGACTCCCTGAAAGCCGGTGACAATGACAATCTTCCGAGAATCCAATTCGTGTCTGATCCGTTCTGAATCAATTCGCTTAAATCTTGCATTTCCATATCTAGAGGTGGAATGCATCATAACCTGATACGCATTCAGAGAAACTGCCGGCACTCCGAGTGCGTGCATTGCCATCGCCATCAATGATACAGAAACCTGTTCTCCTGTCGTCAGAAGCATATCCAGCTCTCTCTTTGGTGCATTCGGATTGATGTCAGCAGCTTTTGCAAGCAGTTCATCAGTCGTATCTCCCATTGCGGACAGTACAACTACAACATCATTTCCCTTCTTATATTCTTCTATACATCGCTCTGCGACCCGAAAGATCCGCTCCTTGTTCGCAACGGAACTGCCGCCAAATTTTTTCACTATCAGCATATCACTTTTCTGTCCGCTTTCTATTTCACACGAACAGACTCTCCTTTCTCCTTGTTCTCGTACCAGACATTCCGAAGAATCTTTTACTCTTTGGACCCGCTCTGCTCCTGCATGCGGATCATACGGATAATATTCGGAAATTTTGCCGCACACTCCTCATATGCCCGCTCCGTCATGCGCCCTGTGAGAAATCCAAACTCTTCCTCCACATCTGGAAGCATCACAATCTGAACCGGTCCGAAAATACTCTCGATATAAGTCTTCATCGCCTCCGCATTTCCTGTGATCCGCACAAAAAATCTTCGGATTGTATCGCCTTTATCCTGAAGTTTTAGCTTATCACTCTTCCACATGGTCATAACATTGCGGTTCAGATTTTTTGCCTCCTCCACAACATCTGCCACAACTGCACTCGCAGTCGGAAGTTTTCCCGCACCACTTCCATAAAACATCGCATCCCCAAGTACATTTCCATGTACAAAAATCGCATTAAATACTCCATTGACTCCAAAAAGAGGATGGGTATTTTCAAGAAGACATGGTGCCACGATCGCGCTTAAGCATTCGCCGCTTCTTCTACTGCTCGCAAGCAGCTTAATCGTCATCTTCATCTGCTTTGCGTACTCCATATCCCTCTCTGTGATTTCTGTGATCCCTTCTGTGTAAATATCCTCAAAATCAACTTGATGTCCCGAGATCAGAGAGGATAGGATTGCAATCTTACGACATGCATCATAACCTTCTACATCTGCTTCCGGATTCTTCTCTGCATATCCGTTTTCCTGCGCCTGCCGGAGCACTTCTTCGTACCCTTCTCCTTCATAGAACATCTTCGTCAGCATATAGTTTGTTGTTCCATTTAAGATCCCTGTAATCTCTTCAATCTCATCTGCGGTCATAGAAGAATTGAGCGGGCGGATAATCGGGATTCCTCCTCCCACACTTGCCTCAAATAAAAAATTGATCTGCTTTTCTTTTGCGATTGATAAAAGTTCTGCTCCGTGCTTTGCTACAAGCGCCTTGTTCGATGTCGCCACACTCTTTCCAGCGAGAAGCGAGCGCTTCACAAAAGTATATGCAGGCTCAATCCCTCCCATAACTTCTACAACGATTTTAACATCCTCATCCCGGATGATTTCCTCAAAATTATGGACCAGTATGTTCTGTACCGGATCTCCCGGAAAGTCTCTGAGATCCAGCACATATTTTACCCGAATTTCTTCTCCGACTCTCTGGCTGATACACTCTCTGTTTGTGTCGAGCACTTCTACTACCCCGGAGCCTACTGTTCCATATCCTAATACTGCAATATTTATCATAGTCTACTCCCTGCCTACAATTTTCAGATAATGGACGCCTTCATTTTCTTCCATCTCGTCCACCATCTCCGATATATTTCCTGTTGTCGATAAAATTTCTATACTAAGTGTCAATGTTGCAATTCCGTTGATCGGAATACTCTGATGAATAGTCAGGATATTCGCACGATACTTTGCCGCCTCTCTGAGAAGTTCTGCTAAAAGTCCCGGTGTATCATCCATCTGAATGACCATCGTCACTGTCTGCCCTTTTTCATTTTCATGAAACGGAAATATATCGTCTTTGTATTTGTAGAAAGAGCTTCTGCTGATTCCGATTCGCTCTGTCGCTTCCTGAATGGTCAGCCCCCGCTCAGCAGCAAGAAGCCTTTTTACTTCTACGACTTTTAAAAGCACTTCCGGAACAGCCTTTTTCTTTAATACATAATACTTTGTCTTATCCATAACGTTCCACTCTCCTTGTCTGGATCACCAGACTTTTATTTTTCTTCCTTTTTTGCATTTCGCATCTTTAGATAGGCATTGATAAACGGATCCAGATTCCCATCCAGCACACTTGTAACGTTTCCGCTTTCCTCATTCGTTCTGTGATCCTTCACAAGCGTATAAGGCTGCATCACATAGGAACGGATCTGGTTTCCAAACCCGATTTCCTTTACTTCACCCCGGATTCCCGATACTTTTTCTGCCTGTTCTTGTTCCTTCAGCAGATAAAGCTTCGCCTTTAACATCTGCATTGCCTTTTCCTTATTGCTGTGCTGGGAACGCTCATTCTGGCATTGTACCACGATCCCGGTTGGCAGGTGTGTCAGACGGATCGCGGATGATGTTTTATTGACATGCTGTCCGCCGGCGCCGCTCGCCCGGTAAGTATCAATTTTCAATTCATCTTCATTAATCTCAATATCAATGTCATCTTCGAGATCCGGCACCACATCACATGAGGCAAACGAAGTCTGTCTTTTATTTGCTGAATTAAACGGAGAAATCCTCACCAGCCTGTGCACTCCTTTTTCTGACTGCAAATATCCATATGCATTCTCTCCATTGACCTCAAAGGTTACTGTCTTGATCCCTGTAATATCCCCGTCAAGATAATCGAGCACTTCTGTTGTAAATCCTTTGCTCTCAATCCAGCGATTGTACATTCGGTACAGCATATTCACCCAGTCACAAGCCTCTGTACCGCCCGCTCCCGCATGTAAGGTAACAATTGCATTATCCTTATCATACTCTTCTGACAGAAGCGTCTCGATCCGCAGTTCTTCATATGTGCTCTCGATCTGCTTTAACTCTGTCTCGATCTCTTTGATCATACTCTCATCGTTTTCCTCGTATGCCATATCGATCAAAATCTGAATATCCTCATACTGCCGGTACAGTTCCTCAGTTCTTTTCACCGAATCTTGCAGACTTTTCAGTTCTTTCATCACTTTTTGAGAATGTTCTGCGTCATCCCAAAAGTCTGCCTCTCCGATTTTTCTTTCTAATTCCTCGATTCTCTGCTTCTTCCCTTCCGGGTCAAAGTGAATCCCTCAGTTCTTTCAGCGGTGCCTCATATGTATTTAAAATACTCTTAATCTCATCCAATGCTACCACCTTGATCACCTCTTTCCAATTTTCAAAATTTTTATCTAAAAATCTGTAAAAAGAAATTTCTCCCGCGAAGGCAGATATCTGCCCGCAGAGAAATTTCCTTTCTTTTATGCTTTACGACCACAGCACTGTTTATACTTTTTGCCGCTTCCACACGGACAAGGATCATTCGGATATACTTTCTTCTCCTCCCGCTTCATCGGCGTATGTACTGCACTTTCATCTTTATTTGTTCCAGTCACTTTTGCAACCTGTTCACGTTCTACTTTTTGTTCAATTCTTACGTTAAAGAGGAGACGTACTGTATCTTTTGCAATTGCCGCTGTCATCTCTCCAAACATATCGTAACCCATCATCTTATACTCTACAAGTGGATCTCTCTGTCCATACGCCTGAAGCCCGATTCCCTGTCGCAGCTGATCCATATCGTCAATGTGATCCATCCATTTTGCGTCGATAACCTTCAGAAGAATCACACGTTCAATCTCTCTTAAATGCTCCGGCTCCGGAAATTCTGCTTCCTTCTCCTCATAAGCTTTTACGGCACGCTCTTTCAAAAGATGCTTTAATTCTTTCTGGTTCATACCTTTGACATCTTCGATTGTCGGAATCTTGATTGGGAGTGTTGCATGCAGGTTGACATCCAGCTCGGTCAGATCCCATTCTTCGTAATCTACATCCGGAGAAATGCAGGAATCCACAACATTTTCCACGTATTCCGTGATCATATGATAAATAGAATCTCTCATACTTTCTCCGTCAAGTACTCTTCTTCGCTCTTCGTAAATGATCTCTCTTTGTTCATTCATAACTTGATCGTACTCAAGTAAGTTCTTACGGATTCCAAAGTTATTATTCTCAATCTTCTTCTGAGCCTTCTCAATCGCACTGGACAACATCTTATGTTCAATCTGCTCTCCATCCTCCACACCGAGTGTGTTAAAGACATTCATCAGTCGTTCCGAACCAAAGAGTCTCATCAGATCATCTTCCAGCGAAATGTAGAATCTGGATTCTCCCGGATCTCCCTGTCGTCCAGAACGTCCACGCAGCTGATTATCGATACGTCTTGATTCATGCCGCTCTGTACCGATGATCTTCAGTCCTCCTGCTTCTCTCGCCGCATCGTCCAGCTTAATATCAGTACCACGACCGGCCATATTCGTAGCGATAGTTACAGCGCCATGCACACCTGCATCTGCTACGATTTCCGCCTCTTTCTCGTGGGAATTTGGCATTTAACACCTTATGTTGGATTCCTCTCTTCTTCAGCATCTTACTGAGAAGTTCTGATGTCTCAATCGTGATCGTACCGACAAGAACTGGCTGACCTTTGGCATGTGCCTCGATAATCTCCTCGATCACCGCTTCAAATTTTTCTTTCTTTGTCTTATATACCGCATCGTTTAAATCAACTCTCTGCACCGGTCTGTTCGTCGGAATCTCAACAACATCCATACCGTAAATATCGCGGAATTCTTTCTCTTCTGTCAACGCAGTACCTGTCATACCGCTCTTTTTCTCAAACTTATTAAACAAGTTCTGGAAGGTGATTGTTGCCAGCGTCTTACTTTCCCGTCTTACTTTTACATGTTCTTTTGCCTCAATGGCCTGATGGAGTCCATCGGAATAACGTCTTCCCGGCATAATACGTCCGGTGAACTCATCAACGATCATTACCTCTCCGTCAGAAGTCACAACATAATCCTGATCTTTAAACATTAAGTTGTGCGCACGCAAAGCAAGAATAATGTTATGCTGAATCTCTAGATTCTCCGCATCTGCAAGGTTCTCAATGTTGAAGAACTTCTCTACCTTCTTCACACCTTCTTCTGTCAGGTTGACATTCTTTTCTTTCTCATTGACGATGAAATCACCTGTCTCCTCGATTTCCTCTCCCATGATCGCGTTGATCTTGGAAAATTCACCGCTTGCCTCTCCTTTTACAAGCTGTCTTGCAAGAATGTCACAGGCATCATAAAGCTTTGTAGACTTTCCGCTCTGTCCGGAAATGATCAACGGTGTTCTCGCCTCATCAATCAATACCGAGTCAACCTCATCGATAACCGCAAAATGCAGTCCTCTCTGCACAAGCTGCTCTTTATAGATGACCATGTTATCTCTCAGATAATCAAATCCCAATTCATTGTTGGTCACATAAGTAATGTCACAGTTATATGCCTCTCTTCGCTCATCATTATCCATCGAGTTAAGTACAACCCCGACTTTCAGTCCTAAAAATTCATGCACCTGCCCCATCCACTCTGCATCACGCTTTGCCAGATAGTCATTGACTGTTACAATATGAACTCCCTTTCCAGTCAAAGCATTCAAATATGCAGGAAGTGTAGAAACCAATGTTTTACCTTCTCCGGTACGCATCTCTGCGATTCTTCCCTGGTGAAGAATGATTCCACCAATCAGCTGTACTCTGTAATGCTTAATATGTAAGGTACGGGAAGCTGCTTCTCTTACGACTGCAAATGCTTCCGGTAAAATATCATCTAATGTCTCGCCCTCTTCCAGACGTTTCTTAAACTCCGCTGTTTTCCCCTTTCAGTTCTGTATCGGATAATTGCTGCATTTCTTCATCCATCGCCTCAATTCTGTCAACGATCGGATAAATACGCTTCAATTCATTCTCACTGTGCGTCCCAAATATCTTCTCTAATAAACCCATGACCTACTCCTTAATTTATCCAAATTTACTCTGTTTCTTATTTTAACACTATCCTTTCGCTTCTTCAACAAGTTTATCAACTGTTCATAAACTCTTCCCATCTTCTTTACACCTTTGTTAAATTTTTTCCACAAAGCATTCTGTTCTCCCGCAAAATATCCCCATTCTTTTTTGAGTTTTCATCATTTTTCTGCCATCTCTGCAAGAATGCCCCACGGCATACAGCCGCAGGGCGTCCAAAATCAAAAAAAGTATACAGTTTCTGCTATCTTGCCGTGTTCGTTTGTCCGGTATTGTCCGTCGCACCGTTCATTGTATCCGCATTTCCGCCATCCTTGTTATCGTCTATACGTTTTTCCGTACGTCCGTCATTCTGGTCTGTTCCGTCAAGGACATCTTCTACTCCGTCTTTGACGTCTCTTGCTCCATCTTCCACGGCATCCCCTACATCTTCAAGCACTCCGTCACGCGGCGCCTCTCCATCTGTATTTGTTTCTTCCCGCTTTCTTTCACTGTCATTTTTCTTCTCTTCATTTGTTCCCGTTGCAGTATTATCATCTGCCACATTATCTTTGTTTCCCCTTGCACACGCTGTCATGCACAAAAGAACACTCACACACAAAATACTGAGTATCATTTTCTTTGCTCTCTTCATCTGGCTATCTTCCTTTCCTGAAATGTAGTAAGAATTGCTTCTCGCCAATATTGTCTGCATTCCCTGCCATTCTATACATTCGGAAAGTAATGGTAATTTTTTCTATTGATTTTCAGAAGAAGATTCAATCACATCACTCATGTCATAAAGTCCGGCTTGTTTCCCTGCAAGGTATTTTGCCGCTTCCACAGCACCTTTTCCAAAGACTGCTTTCGAGTATGCCGTATGCTTAAATTCAATCACTTCATCTGCTCCGGCGAAAATCACTTCGTGTTCTCCTACAATCGTTCCGCCGCGCACTGCCGAGATTCCGATTTCTTTCTTTTCTCTTTTTTTGCGTTCTTTGCTTCTGTCGTAAACGTATTCATACGCATTTCCAAGCGCTTCATTTACGCTGTCCGCCAGTGCAAGCGCTGTCCCGCTTGGGGCATCTACTTTCAGATTATGGTGCTTTTCCACCAGTTCAATATCAAATCCTGCCGGAGCAAGAATTTTGGCAGCATCCTGAAGAAGCTTTAACAGCATATTGATTCCCAGTGACATATTTGCCGATTTCAGCACTGCTGTCTTTTCAGAAACACACTGTACCTGTGCAAGCTGCTCTTCAGACAATCCAGTAGTACAAAGTACCACCGGAAGCTTTTTCTCTCCACAGTAAGAAAGCAGTCCGTCCACTGCAAGTGCATTGGAGAAATCAATCACGACATCTGCCTCCACATCACAGTCCGCAATATCCGTAAAAACCGGATATTCATTTTTCACACCTGTATATTTATCAATTCCTGCAACAATCTCAATCCCATCATCTTCCTTTACAAGATTGGAAATTACCTGCCCCATTTTCCCATTACATCCGTGCATAATTGCTTTTACCATCATCTTCTCCTCCATTTTCTTATGTTTTACAGCCCTCACAGCGAATGTGCGAGGTTTTGCGATACAATTGACAAAAGGGGCTGCCACAGAATGACTGTCCGGACAGAATGCAGTTCTTTTCTTCCTACAATACTACATTCTTCCGACAGCTTCCATCCTATGGCAGCTCCTCTATGCTTTCTCTATGCGAGCTGAATTCCAAACGCTCTCATTGCCTGTGCCAATTTCTGTGCATTTGCTTCTTCCATCTCTGTCAGCGGCATCCGCAGTCCACCGGCTTCCATTCCCATCAAAGAAACTGCCTTCTTAACAGGGATCGGGTTAACTTCACTGAACAGTGCATTGATCAGCGGAATCGCTTTTAATTGAAGTTCTCTGCTTCCTGCAATATCTCCTGCAAAGAATTTTGCACAGATCTCATGCGTCTCTCTTGGAGCCACATTGGATAATACAGAGATAACCCCCTTTTCCTCCCAGAGCCAAAATCGGAACGATCTGATCATCATTTCCAGAATACAGATCGATATCTCCCTGTGTCAGCTGCATGATCTTTGCCACCTGTGAAATATTACCGGAGGCCTCTTTCACGCCCACAATGTTATCGACTTCTTTTACCAACGCCGCAACTGTCGCCGGTTCAATATTACACCCGGTACGGCTTGCCACACTGTACATGATGATCGGCGCATCTGCTTCTCTTGCGATTGCCTTATAATGTTCGATCAACCCTTTCTGCGTCGCTTTATTGTAATACGGAGTTACAACAAGGAGTCCATCTGCTCCTGCTTTTGCAGCCTCTCTGGACAGCTCTACCGCTGTTGCAGTACAGTTTGATCCCGTCCCTGCAATCACCGGAATCCTTCCTGCAGTAAAATCAATCGTGCGTTTAATACACTCCAGATGTTCTTCCTCCGTCATTGTCGCAGATTCCCCCTGTTGTTCCGCAGATTACGATACTGTCTGTTCCATTCTCACAATGATAATCCACCAGCTTCTTTAACTGATCATAATTAATACTTCCATCTTCATGAAACGGCGTTATGATCGCTACTCCTGCTCCTGTAAAAATTGCCATATTTTATCCTCCTTAAACATCAGTTTTACTTTGATTTTTTTTCATTTCATCAGCGATTTCTTGTCTGAAATTTTATCATCATTTTTTTCTAATGTCAATGGAGCCACAGCTATTCCTACTACTCTTCTTCACTTATTTCAGCACCGATACATTCCAGCTTGCTGACTGACACTTCGTATGCCACACGTTTTTCTGTCTCTGTCTCAGACAATTTTTCACATATTCTCTGCTTTGGATCCTTCCTAAAATCTGCACATGTTCTCCCACTGCAAATCCGGAAGCATATCTTGCATTTCTTCCCCAACAGATACATGGTATGTAGTCAGATTTCCCATATGGTCTGTTCACTGCAAGCAGAAGATCTGCAATTTCTCTCCCAAGAGGGGTTTTGCGGTAAACAGGTGGTTTACAGATGTATCCATCTAAAAGAATATTATTTGTCTTCGCCCCATCAAGTTCCTCATCCACAAATGCTACCTCCCGAACAAACACGGAAAGTACAAGATGATTCTTATGTTCCTCGTGTCTGTTATACGACCGGAACTGTCCACTTGCCATGATAAATTCCCCTGTATAATCTTTGGTCACATCTATCAGACGCTCGGAAATCATAAGTGGAATCCGATCTTCAGAATTGCTAAGTCTCTTAACGAGAACATCTACCATATAGAATCCTTCTCCAAATACTTCATGACTAAATGTGAATCTGGATGCCACCTCTCCCATAATTGTTACCTGGTTGTTTTCAATAATCTTATCGGACATAATTTATCTCTCTCCTCTTTGCTGTATTTTTTTGTCTTTATTATTTTATTCTATGATAACGGATTTATAACCATCCGATTGGACATTCCCCAGACTTTTCATCGACAGAAATCGACCGCAAGATATGCTTCCCTCATTTTTTCTGTGTTCTTTCCATATTATGTGTTTTTTTAAAAAGGACTTGTAATCTATTGCCAATGTGGTAAACTGTATGAGTTATTAGTGCTTATTCATGGATTTATAATAGAAAGAAGGTTATTTATGAAAACAAAAAGAGAAGATATCCGAAACATCGCAATCATCGCCCATGTTGACCACGGAAAAACAACACTGGTCGACCAGCTTTTAAAACAAAGTGGTGTATTTCGTGCCAACCAGGAAGTGGCAGAACGCGTCATGGATTCTAACGACATTGAAAGAGAACGTGGAATCACGATTCTCTCAAAAAATACTGCCGTATACTATAAGGATACAAAGATCAACATTATCGACACCCCAGGACACGCTGATTTCGGCGGTGAAGTAGAACGTGTATTGAAAATGGTAAATGGGGTTGTTCTTGTTGTAGATGCTTTCGAAGGTGCAATGCCACAGACAAAATTCGTTCTGAAAAAAGCGCTCGAGCTTGACCTTCCGGTCATTGTCTGCATCAATAAGATCGACCGCCCGGAAGCACGCCCAGACGAAGTAATCGATGAAATCTTAGAACTTTTCATGGATCTTGACGCATCTGACGAGCAGCTGGACTGTCCATTTGTCTATGCATCTGCCAAGGCTGGTCATGCAATCCTTGATCTGACAGACAATCCGGAAAACATGATCCCGCTCTTTGAGACGATCATCGATTACATTCCTGCACCGGAAGGCGACCCGGATGCAGATACACAGGTACTGATCAGCACGATTGACTACAATGAATATGTTGGACGAATCGGTGTCGGAAAAGTCGACAATGGTACGATTGCCGTCAATCAGGAAGTCATGCTTGTCAATGCCCATGAGCCGGACAAACAGAAACGTGTAAAGATCAGTAAATTGTATGAATTTGACGGACTGAATAAAGTAGAAGTAAAAGAAGCAACGATTGGTTCTATCGTGGCAATTTCCGGAATCGCAGACATCCATATCGGAGACACTTTATGTTCCCCGGAAAATCCGGTTGCAATTCCTTTCCAGAAAATTTCCGAACCGACAATCGCTATGCAGTTTATTGTAAATGACAGCCCGTTTGCAGGACAGGAGGGAAAATATGTTACCTCCCGACATTTGCGAGACCGTCTGTTCCGTGAGCTGAATACCGATGTCAGTCTGCGCGTAGAGGAATCAGAAAATACAGACAGCTTCAAAGTATCTGGCCGCGGTGAACTCCACCTTTCCGTTCTGATTGAAAATATGCGCCGGGAAGGATATGAATTTGCAGTCAGCAAGGCAGAAGTCCTTTACAAAGAAGATGAAAACGGTAAGCTGTTAGAGCCGATTGAAACGGCCTACATCGATGTCCCAGATGAATTTACCGGAACTGTCATCGACAAATTAAGCCAACGAAAAGGAGAACTTCAGAATATGGGTGTGTCTAACGGTGGCTATACTCGGCTCGAATTTTCGATCCCTGCAAGAGGACTGATCGGCTACCGCGGAGAGTTTATGACAGATACAAAAGGAAACGGAATCTTAAATACTGCCTTTGACGGCTATGCACCATACAAAGGAGATATTCAGTACCGTAAGCAAGGTTCTCTCATTGCCTTTGAAACTGGTGAATCTGTCACTTACGGATTGTATAGCGCACAAGAACGCGGAACGTTATTCATCGGCGCCGGAGAGAAAGTCTACGCCGGAATGGTCATCGGACAGAATGGAAAGGCAGAGGACATCGAGCTGAATGTTTGCAAGACAAAGCATCTTACCAATACTCGCTCTTCAGGAGCAGACGATGCTTTGAAACTGACAACTCCTAGAACACTGAGTCTCGAGGAGGCACTGGACTTCATCGACACAGACGAACTTTTGGAAGTAACTCCAGAGACATTGCGCATCCGCAAAAAAATATTAGATTCAAAGATGAGAAAACGAGGAAATAAATAATGGACTTCTTACACGTTCTGACAGAACTGCGTACTCCTTTCGGGGAACATTTTTTTCAGTTTGTCACTTATTTTGGGCAGGAAGTCATCATCATAGCGGTTATCTGCACACTCTACTGGTGTGTGGATAAGCGCTTTGCTTATCAGCTGGGATTTACTTACTTTCTTGCCGGTCTGTGTGTACAGACATTAAAGATCACATTCCGGATCCCACGGCCCTGGATATTAGATCCAAGCTTTTCTCCAGTGGAAAGCGCCGTACCTGCTGCGACCGGATACTCCTTTCCAAGCGGACATACCCAGGGTGGTACTTGCCTGTTCGCTCCATTCATGTTCAAAAGCAAACGCTGGCTTTCTAAGCTCCTGTTTGCCTTTATGCTTTTACTGATTGGATTTTCCCGCATGTATCTCGGGGTACACACGCCGAAAGATGTAGTTGTATCTATGGCAGTTTCACTTTGTATTTCCTTTGCCGTGTATAAAGCAAGCGATTTCCTTCTGGATTCCACGCGATACAGAAGGCTGATTCTTCTGTTACTCCTGTTCCTTTCTTCTGCTGTCAGTATCTATGCCTTATTCCTACTTTCCCGTGGGGATATCTCACTTCACTACGCATCTGACTGTTGCAAAGCATCTGCTGCAGGGATTGGATTCGGTGTCGGCTGGTATTTTGAAAATCGCTATGTGAATTTTTCCGTCAAAGGATCGATCCCGTTTCAGATTGGAAAACTCATTATCGGCCTTCTCGTCGCCGTTTCCTGCAAAATCGGGATAGAATTTCTGTTCGGCGATTCCCTTCCGGCAGATATGTTTGCTTACTTTCTTTTAGTTCTATGGGTAATCTTCCTCTATCCATGGATTCTAAAAAAATTTCATCGATCATCTTCCACTCAAAACTAATTTACTTCAGGTGTCCAAATGGACACCTGCTTTCTTTTCTGCGAACACTGTCTATAAAACCTTTCTTTTGTCAGTCTTTTATTAATTTTTTCATATTTTTATCAAATATTTTATTGTCTCTTCGCGGTAATTTTGATGTATAATACAAATCATACTACAAATAACTCATTTTTATTTCTATTATTTGTAGAATATACCGAAAAGGGGTTGACAGCATGAACTTTATCATTAGCGGAAAAAATCATCGATGTAACACCAGGTTTAAAGAGTTGCATTGAACAAAGTTAGGGAAACTAGAAAGATATTTTACTCCTGAAACAGAAATTATCGTAACACTAAGTGTAGAAAAGAACGTCAGAAGATTGAGGTCACAATTCCTGTCAAGGGACATATCATTCGTTCTGAACAAAGCAGTAATGATATGTATGTATCGATTGATCTCGTAGAAGAGGTGATTGAGCGACAGCTTCGCAAATATAAGAATAAATTAGTTGCCAGAAATCAAGAAGGCAGCAACTTCAAGCAAGAATTTTTTGAATCAGAAGATACTTCTTCAGAGGATGATGAGATTAAGATCATCCGTACAAAACGATTTGGAATCAAACCAATGTTCCCTGAGGATGCGTGTATCCAGATGGATTTACTTGGACATGATTTCTACGTATTCTTCAACGCAGAGACAGAAGAAGTCAATGTTGTATACAAGAGAAAGAATGGTACTTTCGGTTTGATCGAACCGGAATTTCAGTAGACATTTCCTTCCCTCCCGGCAATGGACATCCCTTTCCATTACCGGGAGGGATTTTTATTCTGTATCAAACACTTTCATCTCACCATCAACTGTTCCAAAATAGCAGCTTTCCTTCTGTGTCATCTTTGCTTGTCCGTTTGTCCCCTCTGTGATCTCTGCTATCACCTCCTGATTCATCTCTTCAGGAATGAGCGCAATCAACATCACATTCTCTGCATAGACAGAATCCAGAACCGTAATCCCCCTCTGTCCAAGGATATACTGTATTTTGCCAAGTCCGGTATAATCTGTCTGTATTTCCAGTTTAATCCCCCAGTTTTTGGTAATAATCTTACTGGCTTCCAATCCTGCTTTGACTGCTCCGGAATAAGCCCTCACAAGCCCTCCGGTTCCAAGTAACGTACCTCCAAAATATCTTGTCACTACGACTGCTGTATTGTGTATCTCCTCCCCCAGCAACACATCGAGCATCGGTTTCCCTGCTGTCCCCTGCGGTTCTCCGTCATCACTGCATCTTTGTGTCTCAAATCGCTCCCCGATCACGTAAGCATAGCAGTTATGAGTGGCATTCCAATATTTTTTCTTCATAGACTCGATAAATTCCAGCGCCTCTTCCTCGCAGGTGACCGGAAGTACTGTCGCAATGAAGCGGGACTTCTTCTCAATGATTTCTGCTTCTCCCCCCTCATAGACTGTATGAAATTTACTTAACATATACTATCACCCTTTTTCTAATTACATTTTATCTGAAACTGTTTATACTATATCAACAGAACTCTGTTTTCACAAGTTTTTCTTAAGTTTTTGCCTTGAAATATGAAGATTTTATTTTATGCTTTATTTCAATACATAAATTTGATATAATTACCTGATAAAGGAGGAAACCATTCATGAATTATGGAAAACGAAATTCTGTCAAAAAACAGAAGAAAATATCTTCAAAATCAAAGATGAAGAAAAAACGAGCAGGTGTCCGGATTTTCAAAGGATTTTTAATTGTTTTTCTCTTGCTCATTATCATCGGTATGATTGGCGGCGGTCTGTTCTTGAAGAAAATTCTTGACAAAGCTCCGAAGATCTCTCCTGCTTCTGTCAAACCGAGTGGATACTTCACAACTGTTTATAACGCAGACGGTTCACAGGAATTAGAAAAGTTTGTTACTTCCGGTTCCAACCGTATTTATAAAACAATCAACGAAATACCGGAAGACCTTCAGGACGCTTTTGTAGCGATCGAAGATGAACGTTTTTACAAGCATAACGGAATCGACCTGCAAGGAATTCTTCGTGCCGGTCTTGTCGGCATCACAAGCGGTGACTTTTCTGAAGGTGCCAGCACGATTACCCAGCAATTGATAAAAAATAATGTCTTTCCGAATTTCTCACAGGAAAAGACATTCTTAGACAGTGTCGAACGTAAAATTCAGGAACAGTTCCTTGCTCTGGAGTTGGAAAAGCAGATGAGCAAAGAAGAGATTCTGGAAAATTATATGAATACGATCAACCTAGGACAGAACACACTCGGAGTTCAATCCGCTGCCAAACGCTACTTCAACAAAGACGTATCGCAGCTGACACTCTCAGAATGTACCGTGATCGCCGGCATTACTCAGAATCCTGGAAGATATGACCCTACAGTCAACCCGGAAGAAAATGCCAAGCGGCGCAAACTTGTTCTCGGCAACATGTTAGAACAGAAATATATTTCCCAGGAAGAGTACGATACTGCCATGGCTGATTCCGTTTATGACCGGATTCAGGTTACAAATGCCGATACATCCACAGACACTCCATACACTTATTTTATCGATGAGCTTTCTAAACAAGTCATTTCCGACTTACAGACAAAGCTGGGATATACGGAGACACAAGCCTATAATGCTCTTTACAGCGGTGGTCTTTCCATCTACGCAACTCAGGATGCAAGAATTCAGCAAATCTGTGATGAAGAGTTTTTAAACCCGAATAACTATCCGTACAATACAGAATTTGGCCTGATCGACTATCAGCTCACGATCACACGCTCTGATGGAACTGTCGAAAACTTCAGCAAAGAGATGCTCGAGCAGTATCTGCGTCAGACAAGAAATGACTCTTATCCGCTCGTCTTCTCTACCCCTGAACTTGCTCAGGCGGCGATTGATGAATACAAATCAACAATCTCCCGCGAAGGAGACACTCAGGTGGAAAAAAAGACGATCGTTCCACAACCACAAGCTTCTTTTGTGATTATGGATCAATACACCGGGGAAGTAAAAGCAATCGTCGGAGGACGCGGCGAGAAGACGGAAAGCCTTTCTCTCAACCGTGCGACGGAATCTGCAAGACAGCCTGGTTCCTGTTTTAAGATTGTATCAACTTATGCCCCTGCACTTGATATTGGTGCAATGGGACTTCACACCTCGATCAAAGACGAACCATACCGCTATAAAAACGGAAAAGAAGTCAATAACTGGGATTTTTCCTACAAAGGTTGGGTGACTGTAAGGAAAGCGATCGAACAGTCTATGAATGTCGTTGCAGTCAAAGCACTCACTGAGATTGGAGAACAGACTGGATTTGATTACCTGAAGAGCTTTGGATTCTCCACTGTTGTAGATCAGGAAGTAATCAACGGACAGACTTTCAGCGATATCCAGCAGGCAACTGCGCTCGGAGGTATCACGCACGGTGTCTATAACCTCGAGATGACTGCCGCCTATGCGTCCCTTGCAAATAACGGAACTTACACAAAACCAAAGTTCTATACGAAGATTCTCGATCATTCTGGAAATGTACTGATTGATAACACTTCCGAGACACATCAAGTCGTAAAGGCTTCTACTGCCGGACTGCTGACAAATGCAATGATAGATGTTGTGACAAAAGGAACCGGTACCGGTGCTGCACTCAGCAATATGCCAGTATCCGGTAAGACTGGTACAACTTCCGATAATGTAGATATCTGGTTCTCCGGATATACTCCATACTACACTGCTTCTGTCTGGGGTGGATACGACTCCAACAAGCCTATGGATAATACTTCATGGCACCTGACACTGTGGAACAGCATTATGGAGCGAGTACACGAAGGTCTAGAATACAAAGATTTTGTGATGCCTGACACAGTTGAAAAGACTGCCGTCTGTGCAAGTTCTGGAAAGCTGCCGTTGTCCAGCTGTCCACAAGTGACAGAATATGTTGCAACAGATTCCGGTCAAAGATGTGATGGAAAGCACGAAGGCTACTATATGCCTTCTACTAACACTCACTCAGACAGTTCCGCTGAGGACGAGTCAGAAGACGAATCAACTGACAATGAAACAGTAACACCTGACCCAGAAAATCCAAATTCCGGAAATCCAAATGGAAACAACGGTTCTGGAAATGGAAATAATGGATCTGAGAGTGGAACTGGCAACGAAAACGGAAATGGCGAAGACCACGGTGGTGGAGAAACCTCCCCACCTGATCAGGGGGATGGCTCTATCACGCCAGAGGAATAGTATTCCCGGATTTCAAAATCAATTTTCTATACACGAACAAAAAAGAAGATAGAAATGATATTACTAATACTCACATTCATTTCTGTCTTCTTTTTGTTATCTTTTCGTATATAAGCTTTTACTTTATAAAATCAGTTTTGCAGCTCCGCAGATACCTGCTTCATTTCCAAGCTTTGCAAGAGCAAACTGCACCTTTGCATTTGCAAAGAACATTCTCTCACGAAAATATTTTTCAATATACTGGAGAAGTACTTCGCCTGCCTTCGATACCCCTCCACCGATCACGATCACCGATGGATCAACTGCTGTTGCCAGATTGGCAAGTGCATATCCAAGATAGCGTCCAAACTCTTCGGCAATCTCCATTGCAACTGCATCGTTTGCCTTAACTGCATCAAAGACAGCTTTTGCCGTAATTTCTTCTTCGCGCAATATTGTCTCATCATCATTTTTCGCAAGCCTTTTCTTGGCAAGTCTTACTACACCTGTAGCAGATGCATACTGCTCCAGACATCCACGACCTCCACAGCCACACACTTCTGTCTCCTCATAATTTACACAGAGATGACCAATCTCTCCGCCTGCTCCATGAAATCCCCCTAAGATACGTCCGTCGACAATGATTCCTCCTCCGACTCCCGTTCCAAGTGTAACCATGATCAAATCCTTATTTCCCTGGCCTCCGCCTTTCCACATTTCTCCAAGCGCAGCTACATTTGCATCATTTCCAACCTTCACCTTGATTCCAGTCAGCTCTTCCAGCTCCGCCTTCACATTTTTATACTTCCATCCAAGATTTGCGCTTCCATTTACAATTCCATCTGCCACCGGAGCCGGTACCCCGACACCAATTCCAAGAATCTGCTCTTTCTTCATCTGATGTTCTTCCATTTTGGAAGCAATTGATTTTGCTACATCCGGAAGAATTGCTGCACCTTCATTCTCTGTATAGGTCTTAATCTCCCACTTATCCACGATTGTCCCGTTGAATTCAAATAGTCCTAACTTTACTGTTGTTCCTCCAATGTCCACTCCAAAGCAATAATTCATTTCTCTCGTCTCCTATTTTCTCTTTGTCAAATTCTCCTGCACACGCCTGTACAGTTCCTGTGCTGCATTATATCCCATCTGTTTTTGTCTATGATTTACAGATGCAGATTCTACTATGATCGCAAGATTTCTTCCTGGACGAATCGGGATGGAATGACATACAACACGGTTGCCAAGGAATTCTGTATACTCTTCTTCCAATCCTAACCGGTCATACTGTTTGTCCTTATTCCAGTCTTCCAGTGTGATCACAAGATCTATCGTCTGTGTCTCTTTTACACTCTGAACACCAAACAACGTCTTAACATCTACGATACCAATTCCTCGCAGTTCAATAAAATGTCTCGTGATATCCGGAGCAGTTCCAACCAATGTATCGTCACTGACTTTTCGGATCTCAACCACATCATCTGTCACAAGGCGGTGTCCTCTCTTAATCAGTTCCAGAGCAGCCTCGCTCTTTCCAATTCCGCTCTCGCCCATGATCAGCACACCGACACCGTAGACATCCACAAGCACACCGTGGATGGAGATACACGGGGCCAGTTCCACATTCAGCCACCGGATGATCTCCGCCATGAAAGAAGATGTCGTCTTGTCTGTCAGAAAAATCGGCACATCTTTTTCGACCGCAATTTCCAAAAATCTCTGATCTGGCATAAGATCTCTGCAGAAAATGATACAAGGCACTGGATAGGATAATAGTGACTGGTATACTTCTTCCTTTCTATCATCGCTGAGCTTTTGAAGATAGGTATACTCTACATATCCTACCACTTGTACTCTATCGGATTCAAAATGTTCAAAAAAGCCTGTGAGCTGTAGCGCCGGGCGGTTAATATCCGGCACATTGACTTCTTTTCCTAAAAGACCTATTTGCGGAGTCAGATTTTTTAAATTCATTTTCTCTGCAACTTTCTGTAACTCTACGCTTCCCATAATGCTCTCCTTCTTCATTCTTATTCTCTCCTTAGTATATCATCAATGGAAAAAGTTGTATACTTCATTTGCAGATTTTTCATTCATAGATGGAATTTCTTTTAATTCCTCTATCGTTGCCGCTTTGATCGCATCCAGGCTCATAAAATGCTTCATCAGCGCTTTCCTTCTTGCCGGCCCGATTCCCGGAATATCGTCAAGAATGGAATGTACCTGTCCCTGACTTCTCAGTTTTCTGTGAAATTCGATTGCAAACCGGTGTGCTTCATCCTGAATCCTCGTGATCAGACGAAATCCTTCTGAATTTCTGTCAATCCCAATCTCTTCATTATTGTAATATAGCCCTCTTGTCCTATGATGATCATCTTTCACCATCCCACATACCGGTATCACAATTCCCAGTTGATCCAGCACTTCTAATGCAATATTGACCTGTCCTTTTCCCCCGTCCATCATGATCAAGTCTGGAAATGTCTGGAAGCCTCCGTGGTTCTTCCCCTCTTCTCTCTCCCTCATTCCATGTTCGAACCTTCTCGTCAATACTTCCCGCATACTTGCATAGTCATCTGCACCCTGTACCCCTTTGATTTTAAATTTCCGGTAATCGTTTCGCTTCGGTTTCCCTTTCTCATAAACGATCATAGAACCAACGGAATTAAATCCATTTGTGTTGGATATATCAAATGCCTCGATTCGTTTCACAGATGCAATTCCCAGCCATTTTTCAATCTCTTTTACCGCTCCGATCGTTCTTCCCTCTTCCCTCTTTAAGCGCTCCTTATCCGTACTCAAAACAAGCTGTGCATTCTTCTTCGCAAGTTCCACCAGCTTCTCCTTCTCCCCTTTTTTCGGCACACGAATGTGAACCCGATGCCCTCTTCTCTCAGACAGCCATTCCTCCAGCACCTCCTGGTCTTCGATTTCCTGCTGGATCATCAACTCTCGTGGCACATATGGCGTCCCCGCATAAAACTGTTTGATAAAACTTGTAAGAATCTCTGCCTTCGGCTCTCTGTCGGCAATCGTCATATAGAAATGATCTCTTCCGATCAGTCTTCCTCCCCGGATGAAAAACACTTGCACCACTGCATCCCGATCCTCCGTTGCCACCGCGAGAATATCTTTATCCTCCCCATCACTGTTCGTAATCTTTTGCTTCTGCGCAATCTGCTTTACACTGGCAAGCAGATCTCGATATTCCATTGCCTTCTCAAATTCCATTGCTTCTGATGCACATTCCATCTTTTCTTGAAGCTCTTTGAGGATGGGATCATATTTTCCGCTCAGAAATTCTACTGCTTTCTGCACCGATTCCCGATATGCTTGCTGACTAATATAATTTTGACACGGTGCATAGCATTGCTTAATGTGATAGTTCAGACATGGCCGCTCTTTTCCGATATCTTTTGGCAAATTTCGGTTACAGCTCCTTATGTGGTACAGTTTTCTCAGCAGTTCAATCGTATCCTTCACTGCTCCTGCGCTTGTATATGGTCCGAAATACTTCGCCTTATCTTTTTTCATCTCTCTTGCAAACAGAATCCGCGGATATGCCTCCTCTATCGTCACTTTAATAAACGGATACGTCTTGTCATCCATCAGCATCGTATTATACTTCGGTCTGTGTTCCTTGATCAGATTGCATTCCAGTACAAGCGCCTCCAGCTCCGAATCTGTCACAATATATTCAAAGCGCGAAATATGTGTGACCATCTGCTCAATCTTCACTCCTTTATTCCTGCTTGCTTGGAAATACTGCCGTACACGATTCTTTAGGCTGATTGCTTTTCCCACATAAATAATATCATCTTTCTCATCATGCATCAGATAGACTCCCGGTTTTGATGGAAGCTTTTTTAATTCCTCTTCTATATTAAACATTATTTTCTCCCTAATTTCATCTCTTTCCCTACAGTTGCATATATCGAATAAACGCATATGATTTTGATTCCACAAAATGTTTTTAACGCAAGAGGAGTGCCGAAAGGCACTCCTCTTTTCCACCACATCTGATCCATAGCTGTTTTCCCTGTGAACTTATGATTTCTATTTTCACTGACCATTATTAGCAATATCAGATACTCTTTATTTTTTTATATTAGTGGTCCTGCCCGCTCTCCTGTGCAGCATCCTCTTGTGCGGCACTCTCTTGTAGAGTATTTCTTTCTGCTTCGTTTTCTTCCGTGACATCCTCTTGTGCCACATCTGCTGCGGAAACTTCCTTCATTGTAGATTCTAGCCTCTTTTTCCTGAGTACCGTCCTCGATTCCCTGAACTTTGTGAAAAATCTCCATGAATTCTTTTCCGGTAATCGTCTCTTTTTCAATCAAGAATGCTGCAATTTTCATCCAGCGCCCTGCGATTCTCAGATAAAAGTCTCTTTGCCTCAGCATAAGCTTCTTTCAGAATTCTCATAACTTCTGTATCAATCTCTGCTGCTGTCGCCTCACCACAATTCATAACCGGACGTCCGTCCAAGTATCTGTTTTGAATAGACTCCAGACCGATCAGACCAAACTTCTCTGACATACCATACTGAGTGATCATCGCTCTGGCCACCTGTGTCGCCTTCTCGATATCGTTGGAAGCCCCAGTTGTAACTGTATCAAATACAATCTCTTCCGCAGCTCTTCCCCCGAGCATACCAACGAGCATTGCCTCCAGCTCCTTCTTTGTATTTAAGAACTTCTCTTCTTCCGGAGTCTGCATCACATACCCCAGCGCGCCCATCGTTCTCGGAACGATCGTGATCTTCTGTACCGGCTCTGTATTTTTTCTGAAGCGCTGTCACAAGGGCATGACCTACCTCATGATAAGAAACAATTTTCCGCTCTTCCTCGCTCATTGATCCGGTCTTTCTTCTCTTTTTCCGACAAGAACAACTTCAACCGCCTCAAACAAATCTTTTTGACTCACAACCTGCCTTCCGTGTTTTACTGCATTGATCGCCGCTTCATTGATCATATTCGCAAGGTCCGAACCAACTGCTCCGGATGTTGCAAGCGCGATTGCTTCCAAGTCCACGCTCTCATCCATCCGAACGTCTTTTGCATGTACTTTTAAAATATCGACACGGCCTTTCAGATCCGGCTTATCAACAATGATCCGTCTGTCAAACCGTCCCGGACGAAGAAGCGCAGGATCAAGAATCTCCGGACGGTTTGTTGCCGCCAGAATCAAAAGTCCCTTATTCGTATCAAATCCGTCCATCTCCGCCAAAAGCTGATTCAGAGTCTGCTCTCTCTCATCATTTCCGCCCATCGCCGTATCTCTTGTCTTTCCGATCGCATCGATCTCGTCGATAAACACAATACACGGAGCCGACTGCTGAGCCTGTTTGAACAGATCACGAACACGGGATGCTCCGACACCGACATACATTTCCACAAACGCAGAACCCGATAATGAGAAAAACGGAACTTTTGCCTCTCCCGCAACCGCCTTTGCCAAAAGTGTCTTTCCTGTTCCCGGCGGTCCTACAAGAAGCGCTCCTTTCGGAAGTTTCGCTCCGATCCCACTGTATTTTCCCGGATTATGAAGGAAATCAACGACTTCCTGAAGCGATTCTTTCGCTTCATCTTCTCCTGCCACATCCCGGAACGTCACTCCTGTTTCTTTTTCCATGTACATCTTCGCATTGCTCTTTCCAATGCCCATCATTCCGCCGCCCTTATTCATGCGCTTCATCATATATGTGAACAGCCACACCATGAGCAGAAGCGGCAGGATCACCGTGACAAACATTTCAAAAAACAACTGACCGATCGTATCCGGAATCTCACTTTGAAACTTAACCCCGGCACGGTCAAGTTTTTGTCACAAAGCGTATCATCGTCAACATATCCCGTATAAAAATCAGGCGCGTGTTCTTTCCCTTCTTTTTTTACGGAAGGCAGTTGGATACGCAATCTTTCCATCGCTTCTTCAAACGGACTGAGGCGTCCTTCTTTTTCCGCTTTCTCAACAGCTTTTTCCCGCGCTTCCTCACGGGCTTTGTCCGTTAATGTAATATAAATCTTTTCACTGTCTAACTTTACCTCTTTTACTTTATGTTCACTTACAAGTTTAAGAATTTGTCATAACTGATCTCCCTTTGACTTGTATTGCCCTATAGCAGAAAGAATCCGATCAATACAAAAGCCACCAGCAGGGTCGTTATAAGCACAATGCCCAAACCCTGCCGGTTATTA
>ENA-OQAB01000348-OQAB01000348.1-human-gut-metagenome-genome-assembly--contig:-NODE-348-length-26374-cov-3.728617_pt1 | contig 26374 bp, 25 predicted proteins | sample MGYA00242490_ERZ504517 | MGnify/ENA primary metagenome ERZ504517 (study PRJEB26092, sample SAMD00036298) | human gut metagenome | host: Homo sapiens | study: EMG produced TPA metagenomics assembly of...
AGATATTAAGAAATATGCAGAACAGAAAAAGCGGACTGGATCCTGAATGGTGGGATTGAAAAAGAGTGGGACAGCTATCTTGAAAAAATGGAACAGTATGGATTGTCAGATTATCTGGCCATCAAACAGAAGTATTTTGATCAATATCAGGAAAGCCTGATGGAAAATCAGGGAGATACAAAGTAAAAAATATATAGCGATACAGGAGTTTGAAATGAGCGAAAAATTAACAAAAGCAACTCGATTTCAATATGAACAGATGAATCAGATGCCGGAAGGAGAGAAACCTGTTTTTCATGTTTCTGCTCCTGCAGGCTGGATCAATGATCCCAACGGGTTCTCTGTATATAAAGGAAAGGTGCATCTGTTTTATCAGTATCATCCATATTCCATCTGCTGGGGTCCTATGCACTGGGGACACAGCGTAACGGATGATATGATAAAATGGAAGACAGAGCCGGTGGCTCTGGCGCCGGATCAGGAATATGACAAAAAAGGATGCTTTTCCGGAAGCGCTGTTCAGGCAGGAGACAGACATGTGCTTATCTATACCGGAGTTACAGATGAGGAAAAATCTGACGGAAGCCGGGAAGAAAGACAAAACCAGTGCATTGCCTTTGGCGACGGAGTAACCTATGAAAAATCACCGCAGAATCCGGTAATCACCGGGGATATGCTGCCGCAGGGATGCAGTCAGATTGATTTTCGTGATCCGAAGATCTGGGAAGAAGATGGGAAATATTATCTGATCGTGGGGAATAAAAGCGAAAAATATAAAGGGCAGGTGGTGCTGTTTTCCAGCTCAGACCTGGAAAAATGGAAATTTGAAACTATTCTGGCTGAAAACACATCAGGAAAAATCGGATGCATGTGGGAATGTCCGGACTTTTTTGAACTGAATGGAACCCATATTCTGATATGTTCTCCACAGAATATGACAGCAGAGGGACTTGAGTTTCATAATGGACACAATTCTCTGTATTTTTCTGGAAAGTATGAGAAACAAAGCCACACCTTTATAAAAGATGAACCCAGATCACTGGATTACGGACTGGATTTCTATGCGCCTCAGACAACCTGTCTTCCGGATGGAAGAAGAGTCATGATCGCCTGGATGAAGTCATGGGATTCCTGTGTGATTCCTGACGGACAAAGCTGGCAGGGAATGATGACGCTGCCAAGAGAACTGGAATATGTAAACGGAATTCTTTTCCAGAAACCGGTAAGGGAGTTGGAGAAATATCACAAAAATCCTGTTTACTATAAAGAAGCGGAAATCAAGGATAAAACAGAACTTCCGGGAATCCGGGGCAGAATACTGGATATGACAGTGGAGATCCCCGAGGGAGACTATGAAGAATTCCGGATCGATCTTGCACATAATGAGTCTTATACAACCAGTTATACATACTACAGGAAGCAGGGAATACTGGAAACAGACAGAACCTATTGTGGAATAAACAAAGATGTAGTGTGCCAGAGAAAAATGAAGATACGTGGTACGGAAAAAGCTCTGAAACTTCGCTTCATACTGGACCGTCAGTCCATAGAGCTGTTTGTAAACGAGGGACGGCAGGTAAGTACAACGGCAATCTGTACGCCGCAGGAAGCAGAACGGATTGTATTTTCATGCGACAGAAGTATAAAAGTAAATATCCAGATGTACGAAATAGCATAATAAATATAAAAATCTCAGATTTCAGGGAAAAGGCATCCTGGAATCTGAGATTTTTTATTATTATGGAATAAGGTGTGTTTTATGTGTTCAGGCATCCTCCGCCAGTATGGTTCCTCCGCCAAGTACCGTATCCCCGTCATAAAAAACAGCAGCCTGACCGGGAGTAACGGCTCTCTGAGGCTCCTGGAAGGTAACGCGGATTCGATTTTCCCCAATTTGCTCAATAATGGCTGGCTGCTCCGGCTGGCGGTAACGGGTTTTTACCTTACACTGGACAGGGTCATCCAGATGATCCCAGGGAATCAGATTAATATCCCCCACCAGACAGGAGGAGGACATAAGATCATCCTTCCCGCCAAGAATCACCTGATTGTGTTTCAGGGATTTTGCGCAGACGTAAAGAGATTCCGGTGCAGAAATGCCCAGACCTCTTCTCTGACCAATTGTGTAATGGATGTGTCCTTTATGGGTTCCCAGAACTTTCCCTTCTTTGTTGACAAAATCTCCGGGTACGGAGGTCTGTCCGGTATATTCTTCGATAAATGAAGCGTAATCTCCGTCAGGGACAAAACAGATATCCTGACTGTCCGGTTTGTCTGCATTGATGAAGCCCTGTTCCTGAGCTATCTGACGAATTTCTGCCTTGGTATAGGTTCCCAGGGGGAAAAGTGTATGGGCAAGCTGATCCTGAGTCATGGAATAAAGTACATAGCTCTGATCCTTGGTATGATCCAGTCCTTTTTTCAGAAGATAACGGCCGGTGTCGGGATCCTGTTGGATTTGTGCGTAATGACCGCTGACAATATAATCTGCACCCAGTTCCTGGGCTCTTTTAATCAGAGCATCGAATTTAAGGAAGCGATTGCAGTCGATGCAGGGATTTGGAGTACCTCCGTTTAAATAGGTGGATGCAAATTTATCAATGACGTGGTGGCGGAATTCCTCATGCATGGGAAATACATAATAAAGGATTCCAAGTCTTGCTGCTACATTTCTCGCATCCTCTGTATCAGAGGGAGTGCAGCAGGAACGGTCGCCTGGCTGGCTGCACTGAGGTTTATCATAAAGCTTCATGGTAGCTCCGGCGCAGTCATATCCTGCCTGGATCATCAGGTAAGCAGCTACACTGGAGTCAACACCTCCGCTCATGGCAATGATTGCTTTTTTCTGCATGGAATATTCTCCTTATTTTATATGGATAGAAATCAGGTTAAAAGTTTTTCATTTGATGTGGCTATGGTATCATTATCAACCTATGATGTCAATATGTAAATTGCCGGGTACAGAGTGGATATTGCAGGTATATTTACAGGAAAATTATGGTTTGTTTATAGATTTTATAATTATATTAGAAATTATACAAACTCTTATCACAATTATGTTGTATTCTATAAGTGTCTTAAAGGTAATCCCCTTTAAGAACTGGCAGCACTTCAATGCCGGAAGAGCTGCCGAACTCTTTCCTTTCCCTAAAAAATAAAAGAAAACAATGACAGCCGCCCACCCGGCAAGATCGTCGGGAGAGCGGCAGTTTTCTTGTTTGCCTTTAGCAGTTTATATGCTCCGGAAGAACTTTGGCGCTTCCGGGGCAGTTTTTATTTTATGGTCTTCGATAACGGTTCAAGCAGGAGTAGATTTCCTGGGCTCTTGGCATGGCATACCCACAGGGGATATAAGAATCGCCGCTGAAAAATACCAGTCCCTTCTGATCCAATTCCCGGATCAGATATTCTGCAATTTCTGGAAGTGTCCGTTTCCCGTCAATGAGATGTTCTGCGGCATATTTCAGCAGCATACTTAAAGAAGCGGTCTGTTCTGTGTCCACAATCTGTTCAATATAGCGCAGATCCACTTCCTGTCGTCCTATGGAAAAACCGTCTTTTCCGTGTACCTTTGTTTTGAGTCTGTCCGGACGGTCGGAATCTCTGCGAGGGGATCTGGGAGCTGCGGAAGCAGCTTTTGTCATGATCCGGCAGCTTTTGGGAAAGTGGAATCCCGGCACAGAGGTTTCTGGAAGCGGATACTGGCTGCAGAGAGTTTTTACCATGTGGGTAATGTCCAGCGGATAATAGCTGTCCATCTGGATCACTGTGTCTGCAATATGGAAAAAGGCACCGGAGCTTCCGGCAACCAGAATGGTAGAGATTCCGGCTTTGTGGCACAGATCTCCTGCCCGTTCCAGAAACGGAGTGATAGGCTCCTTATCTCTGGCAATCACCTTCTGCATAAAAGAATCCCGTACCATAAAGTTGGTGGCAGAGGTATCTTCATCCAGAAGAAATACCTTACTGCCGGCTTCTATTCCTTCAATGATACCGGCAGCCTGTGAGGTACTTCCGCTGGCATCTTCTGTAGAAAAACAGGAGGTGTCTTTTTTATTTGGAAGATCATTGATAAAAAGAGAAATATCTACATCTTTGATAAAGCGGCCGTCCTCAGAACGCAGCTTCAGAGCTGTATCATTTGTGACCACATACTCTCTTCCGTCACCCGGAACATGGTTATAAACGCCAAGTTCCAGCGCATTGAGGAGGGTGGATTTCCCGTGATATCCGCCTCCTACGATCAGGGTAATCCCCTCCGGGATGCCCATTCCGGTTATCGTTCCCTTATGCGGAAGCTCCATGGTGATCCGAAGAGTCTCCGGAGACCGGAAGGGGATGGAATCCTTCATGGGACGGGAGGAGATTCCGCTCTCTCTGGGAAGAACGGAGCCGTCTGCCACAAATGCAGCCAGACCTTCTTTTTTCATGCTGTTTCCGGATATATGCCTGATCCTCTGCGAGAAAAAATGGCTTCCTCCAGTTTTTTGGCATTCAGATTTTATAAAGAAATGCCTTCTGTACACAGATTGGAAGAAAGTCAAACAGGATTTTTTTTCAGCTCGGGAGCATTGATGGTCCGACCGTTAGCGGGAAAGCCGATAAAGAAACGGGCAATGATATCTTTGTCGGTGATCTCACAGGCAGAGCGTTCCAGAACCTCCTGGCCGCAGTGGCTGACGGAGATCAGGCCGCTTTTTCCCGAACCCTTTGCCCGGAAGGAAAAACGGTTGATCTGCTGTTCAAACTGACGGGTCAGATAATCACAGAGAGTAATTTTTGTAACAGGATTTTGCAGATATTCTTCCGGAAAACCGGCAGTTTTATGAGAAACCCGGATGCTGATATGAGAGGGAGAGGCAAAAGGATCTCCCTGAACATGGTCAACAGATAAAATGTAATGACCGAACTGATACGCTCCTTTCAGAGATTTATATGCAGGATAGCTTTTTCTGTGAATGGAGTGAAGCATGTTCTGCAGGTCTGTAGATTGCTGCATAATAAAGTTGCCTCCTTGATAAACTAATAAATGGCAGGACTGCCTTTCTGTTCATTTTAGTAAATGATCCGTCATAAGGCAATGATTTTTGGAAAAGAAAATACCCAGGAAAACATAAAAATTTCCGGAGGCTCTTTCTTAAATCTTCTTTAAGATTTGTCAATATGTGTAGAATTTTAGACATAATTGGATTATAATGTACAGGAATTGTGTATTGATTCAGGCAGGAGCAGGGCTTTTGCAGAAACAATGAAACCCGACGTTATACTCCGGAAACGGGGTATTAAATACGAATTATATTAAGGAAAGGTGGAACTAATATGGAACGAAGAAACGCATGGCTCAGCTATGGAGAAAATGAAGAAAAAGAGATGGAGCAGATTGCAAAAAGCTACAAAAGCTTTCTGGATGCAGGAAAAACAGAAAGAGAATGTGTAACAGAGCTGATCAGACAGGCAGAGGCTGCCGGTTATGTTTCCATGGAGAAGAAGCTTGCATCAGGAGAAAAGATCCAGGCAGGAGACAAGGTTTACTCTGTAGCAATGAATAAGATCCTGGCATTTTTCCATATCGGACAGGAGCCGCTGGAAAAAGGAATGAATATTCTGGGAGCGCATATTGACTCTCCCCGTATTGACATTAAACAGAATCCTCTTTATGAAGAGGCTGATATGGCATATCTGGATACTCATTACTACGGCGGCGTAAAAAAATATCAGTGGGTTGCGCTTCCTCTTGCCATCCATGGTGTGATCGCCAAAAAAGACGGTACAGTTGTAAACGTGACAGTGGGAGAAGATGAAAATGATCCTGTTGTTTATATTACAGATCTTCTGATTCATCTGGCAGGAAAACAGCTTCAGAAAAAAGCAGCTGAGGTCATTGAGGGTGAAAATCTTGATATTCTCATTGGAAGCAGACCGCTGAAAGATCTTGATGACGACAAAAAGAAAGAGGCTGTAAAAGAAAATATCCTCAGAATCCTGAAAGAAAAATATGATGTAGAGGAAGAGGACTTCCTTTCTGCAGAGCTTGAGGTAGTTCCGGCAGGAAAAGCAAGAGACTGCGGACTGGACAGAAGCATGGTTACGGGCTATGGACAGGACGACCGCGTATGCGCATACACTTCCTTCCTGGCAATGCTGGAAATGAAGGATCCGAAGCGTACAGCCTGCTGTCTTCTTACAGATAAAGAAGAGATCGGCAGCGTAGGAGCAACAGGAATGCAGTCCAGATTTTTTGAAAACAGTGTGGCAGAACTTCTGGAAGGAATGGGATGCTATTCTGATCTGACACTGCGCAGAGTTCTCAGAAACTGCAGCATGCTGTCCTCAGATGTAAGCGCAGGCTTTGATCCTGCATATGCAGAAGCATTTGAAAGAAAAAATGCGGCATTTCTGGGAAGAGGAATTGTTCTGAACAAATTTACAGGAGCCAGAGGAAAATCCGGTTCTAATGATGCAAATGCAGAATATGTTGCAAGAGTACGGAAGATTTTTGACGATCATGAGATCGCATTCCAGACTGCAGAGCTTGGAAAGGTAGATGTAGGCGGAGGCGGAACCATTGCCTATATTGCGGCTCTTTATGGAATGGAAGTCATTGACAGCGGTGTGGCTGTGCTGAGTATGCACGCTCCATGGGAAGTAACCAGCAAAGCCGATATTTATGAAGCAAAAAAAGCATACAAAGCATTTTTACTTGACGCATAAAAGCTGTTTTGGGCAAAAATAATAATTTAATGCCAGAATTTTGAAGTTTTGAAAAGTCTTTTTCGTTTTATAAGTGAACGAATAAATTGTATCCGCTTATAAAGGCGTGGAAAAGAGAGTATAAAAGGAGAAATCATGGGGGATACATTAATCAAGGTAGAAGACCTGTGTAAAATTTACAATCCTGGAGAAAACGAGGTCCGCGCTCTGGACCATGTGAACCTTGAAATTAAAACCGGAGAGTTTGTGGCTATCATCGGCCAGTCCGGCTCTGGTAAATCTACGTTTATGAATATGCTGGGCTGCCTGGATGTGCCTACTTCCGGGAAATATTATCTGAATGGAACGGACGTATCCACCATGAAGGACAATGACCTGTCAGTGGTTCGAAACCGAGAGATTGGATTTATTTTTCAGGGCTTTAATCTGATTGCCAATCTGAATGCTATTGAGAATGTGGAGCTTCCTCTGATATACCGGGGCATTGACAGGAAAACAAGGCATAAGCTGGCTATTGAGTCGCTGAAAAATGGTAGGTCTTGAGAAACGAATGCAGCATAAGCCAAGCGAGATGTCCGGCGGTCAGCAGCAGAGAGTGGCAATCGCCAGAGCCATTGCGGCGAAACCGCCGGTTATCCTGGCAGATGAACCTACAGGAAATCTGGATTCTGCATCCAGCAGAGAAATTCTCGGAATCCTGAAGCAAATGCATCAGTCCGGAAAGACCGTGATTCTTATCACACATGACAACGGGATTGCCGATCAGGCAAGACGGGTGGTAAGGATCATGGATGGAAAGATAGAATCAGACACCATAAATCAGGATTTTGGTAAAGGAGAGGAAGTATTATGAAAAAGCCAAAGAAGAAGCTGGTGATTGGAGTTGGAGCAGTAGCAGTGGTGGCAGCCGGAGCAATTGCAGTTTTGGGAAATCCCGGAAAAGAAGGGGAAACACTTCCGAAGGTGGAGGTTGTGGAAGCTGTAACCGGAGATGTGCAGCAGACGGTAGAGGCCAGCGGAACTGTTGTAAGTGAGGAAGAAAAAAACGTATTTTTCACCGGCAAATGCAAAGGTTGATGAAGTTTCCTTTAAAGAGGGAGAAACCGTAAAGGCTGGAACAAAGCTTGTAGAATTTAATATGAAGGATCTTGAGAGAGAAGAGAAAAAGGCTGAACTGAATGTGAAATCAGGAAAGCTTGACATGCAGAATACTCTCAATAAATCTGACAAAGCGGTAAAGAAACAAAAGGATGCCCAGGGAAATGTAGCTTCTCTGGAGCAGCAGGTGGCAGCGCAGAAAAATTATGTGGCAAGCCTGAAATCACAGCTGGCTCAGGTAACAGCAGACGCTCAGGCTCAGGCGGCAGCAGAGGCAGCCAGAAAGGCGGAAGAGGCAAGAAAAGCTCAGGAGAAAAAACAGCAGGAAATTCAGCGTCAGTATGAGGAAGCAGTGAGAATTTATGAAAATGAGACGCTTCCTGCATACCAGAACAGGCTGAATGAGCTGAATTCAGCAGCAGATCAGGCTCTTACAGCTTACAATCAGGCTGAGAATACATATCAGATGGCATTTACTGCCTGGTCAGCAGACCAGAGCCCGGAAAATACAGAAGCCCTTTCTCAGGCAGAGGCGGACAGAAGCAATGCTCAGGTAGAATACCAGAATGTTCAGGCTGTTTATGAGGATTACAAAACTCAGATGCCGCCGGCGCCTCTTTTATCTGACTTTACAGGCGCTTCTGATCTGGTGACAGACGGAACCGGCAGTGATTTCAGCGATACGCCTTCCGGGGATATTTCCGGAGGAACTGTGTCAGTGGATACTTCCGGAATTGAAATAGCGCTTGAACAGGCAAGCAGCGATCTGGCAGAGCTTCAGTCAGAGCTTGCGTCTCAGGAGGCAATTGCCGAGGCAGATCCCAATGCAGTAACAAAAGAAGAAAAGGAAAAGATGAAGATCACAAATAATCTTTCCGAACTTGAAAAAATGTCTGCAAAAGAACTGGTAGAGTCTGCAAAAAATGGCGTAACAGCAGATTTTAACGGAGTTATCTCAAAAGTAACGGTGGTAGAGGGCTCTACAGTAACCCAGGGAACGGAACTTTTTACTTTGCAGAATACAGACAAAGTAGATGTGGATGTCAATATTTCCAAATATGACTATGACAAGATCCAGGAAAATCAGAAGGCAGAGATCACTCTTGCAGGAAAAAAATATGAGGGAACTGTAACATCTGTCAGTCATATTGCAACACAGAATGAAAAGGGAGCTTCTCTGATTTCCGCAAGGGTAAGAATAGACCATCCGGATGAAAACGTATTTCTTGGGGTAGATGCAAAGGTTACCATTCAGGCAGATAAGGCAGAAGATGTTCTTGTTCTTCCGGCAGAGGTTGTGAATATCGGTAAACAGGGATCTTTCTGTTACGTTCTTGAGGACGGAGTGATCGCCAAAAAGAATATTGAAACCGGGCTGAGCTCTGATGACTACATAGAGGTCACCGAAGGCATTGAAGAGGGAGACACTGTGATCAGGGATATTGGAACACTTCAGGAAGGAATGCCTGCAGAGGCTATGGCGTCCGGTGATGCCGCAGTGACGGGAGAAGGTGCCTGATGAATGGATTTTATGAATATGTAAAAATGGCTGTTCAGAATATCCGCGCAAATAAAGGCCGGTCTTTTCTGACAATGCTTGGTATCATTATCGGAATTGCTTCTGTTATTGCAATTGTTTCCATTGGTGAGGGAACAAAGAACCAGATGAATTCAGAGATCAGTGATATCGGAGGCGGCCAGGTTTACATTTATGTCAGCAATGATGCAATCACAGAACAGGAATGGATCACACCTGAAGACATTAATGCAGTCCGTGAGCTGGAAAGTGTGGAAGGGGTAAGTGTTGCTGAAAGCTATGACGGTGAAACAGTTACCGGAAAGGGAAACTTTAATCTTATGGTAACTGCAGAAGGACCGGAACCCCAAAATGGTAAATAATGCGGACATGAAATATGGAAATTATTTCGGTGAACGGGAAGTGGAAGAGGCCAAACCTGTATGTGTGATCTCTGATGCCGATGCCAGACGTCTGTTCGGCACAGATGATGTAGTGGGCATGAGTCTTGACATTACCTGCTATGATGTGACGAAAAGCTTTCGTATTGCAGGTGTAACCACACAGAAGGAAAATGGAACCTTTGTCAGCTATACATATGAAGGCATGCCTGTAACTGTAAACATTCCTTATTCTGCAATGAATGAGCTGGTAGGAGATGTGGACTATTTTTATTCCATGACTGTTCAGGTGGATACAAGTCTGGACTCTCAGAAGGTTGCCAATGAGATCGTTCATCTGCTGGAGAAGAACCACCAGAGTGCAGGAGATGATTATTTCCAGATCCAGAATTTCCAGGATGTTATGAAATCCATGAACCAGATGCTTGGCATGGTAACTGCATTCATTTCCTTTGTAGCAGGAATTTCCCTGCTGGTAGGAGGAATCGGCGTTATGAATATCATGCTTGTATCTGTAACGGAAAGAACAAGGGAGATCGGTATCCGAAAATCTCTTGGAGCAAAAACCTCTTCCATTATGATGCAGTTTCTGGCAGAAGCAGCCATTCTTACTGTGATTGGAGGAGTGATCGGAATTATTCTGGGAATTATCGGAGCGTATGGAATCTGCAGCGTTATAAGCGCAAGTATGCAGATGGTGATCAGCCCCGGAATCAGTCTCAGTACAATTATGTTTGCAACTCTGTTTTCCTGTGCAGTTGGTGTATTCTTTGGAATTTACCCTGCGAGAAAGGCAGCGAAGCTCAGTCCTATTGAAGCGCTGAGAAGAAACTGAGATGATATAAGGGTTTTCCTGTGGGAGAGAACTGGCAGGGAGTCAGGACAAAGCCTCCCCGGGAAGCCCTTTTTTTGTATACAGAGCCGCAAATTAAGCTGCAAAAACGAAAGCAAAATTCTATACCGGAAAACTCCTAGGAAAAAAAATAACTTTTTTTTTCAAAAAAGTGTTGACAAAAAACACGTTATCATGTAGAATACTCTTTGTTGCGAGGGAAGTCGCAAGGATGTGCGTTTAGCTCAGCTGGATAGAGCGTTTGGCTACGGACCAAAAGGCCGGGGGTTCGAATCCTCTAACGCACGCTAACAGTTATGAGAGCCTTGATTTTTCAAGGCTCTTTTGTTTTTGTTAGTATATTATTTTTTGACAAATACTTGACAAAATAAGTTTGATTTAATATAATGAACAATGTTCAAATTAAATTGATTACTTATGAGAAAGGAAATCTGGGAATGAAAAAAATATTAAATACTTCTATGATTTATTTTATTCTTGCTGCGGCAGCAGGAGTGTTTTACAGAGAGTTTACGAAATTTAACGGATATACAGGAGAAACGGCGCTGAGCTATGTCCATACTCATTTATTTGTGCTTGGAATGTTTGCGTTTCTTGTTATAGCGCTGTTTGGATGTCAGAAGCCGGAATTATTTAAACAGAGTACATTTAAGAAATTTTTTATTCTTTATAATATTTCCCTGCCGTTTATGGCAGTTATGCTTCTTGTAAGAGGCGTTGTTCAGGTTCAGGGGGCAGAGCTTACAAAGGCGGCAGACGCCATGATTTCAGGCTTTGCGGGAATTTCCCATATTTTAATTGGAATTGCTGTTCTGGTACTGTTCCGATCCCTGAAGAAATGTTTTGAGTGACGAGAACAGAAGAATGGAACAGGTTATCAGCGTAAGAGGAAAAAACATAATCAGATGCTAAGGAAAAAATATTAAATATAATATGAACACTGTGTTCAATAGTGGTTGACAACAGGCAGAATCCATGACGATTCTGCCTATTTTATTTTTGCTTATTGATTTTAAAAAGTTACCTGTGATACAGTACAAATAACAGAAAATAGCGAGCGGATATTTGGAAAAATAAAAATATTTTAAAGAAACTTATGGGAAAGAAGCAAAAATTTAAAAGAGCCCGGGATTCGGAAGAGGAGTTTATGGACGAAATAGATTGAACAGTCCGTCTATAGTGGCTGAGAATCTAAAGGGCGGAAAGGGAGGATACTATGAAAGCTGCATTTAACGAGGATGAGCTGAGGGTAATTGGAAAGCATACCCAGTTCGGTATTTACGGGGGAGAGGATACAGAAGCAGTAAGCTATAATTATCCCATTACTCCGAAAGAGAATATGCTTCGTATGCTGCGGGGAGAAAAACCTTTATGGGTTCCAAATCAGACGCTGGAAAATAATGCTCTGCAGCCTCTTGTAATGGACGATGCCCGGGCCAGGAATTTTGGAGGAAAAGACTGGTTTGGCATTGAATGGGAGTATGAGCCTCTGACAAGAGCGGCTATGGTGAAGCCGGGAACCCGGAGGCTGGATGACATTACTAACTGGAGATCTCTGGAATTTCCGGATCTGCGCGCCATAGACTGGAAAAAGGATTACAAAGAAAGATATGAAGGAAAAATATCCCAGGACAGGCTGACTTATTTTATCATTGTAAATGGATTTTTTGAGAGAACGGCAGATCTTACAAGCTTTGAGGATGCGTTCTGTTATCTTCTGGAGGAACCGGAAGCCCTTACAGAGTTCTATGACCGTCTGGCAGAATGGCACATTGAACTGATCAAGATTGCAAAGGAATATTATCATACAGATATGATTCTCTTCCATGATGATATGGGAACTCAGATCAGTACCTTCTTTTCACCGCAGATTTATAAGGAACTGTTTTTGCCTCAGTACAAAAAGGTCACAAAGGCAGCTCATGACATGGGAATGTATATCTGTCTTCATTCCTGCGGATGTATCGGTTCTCTGATGCCTCTGATCATTGAAGCCGGATTTGACGCATGGGAGGGACAGGATTCCTCCAATGACAAAAAGGCTATTATGGATCAATACGGAAAAGACCTTGCCCAGTGTACGTTATTTGTGATCCCGGCTGATATGAGTGATGAGGAGGCTGTTGCAGAGGTTCACAAAAGAGTGGATGAGCTGGGAGTCAGCGGACGTTTTGCCTGCCGCCTGAAGGATGAAAAGCCTGACCGGAAAGTAGATCTTGCTCAGGAGCTTTACAGATACAGCCGTATCAGACTTGCAGAAACGAAATAGAAAAGGAGAGGGGGATTTCTCTATGAAGGAGCAAAAACAGGAAAAAAAGGGACTCAGCGGCGCGCTGAAAAAGTTTTATGGTGTGGGGGACTGTGGATTTACTCTGATGTCAAATATTGAAAGCTATTATTTCAGCTTCTTTCTCACAAACCTTGCCAAGTTCAGCCTTCCAATGGTTACGTTTATCACCACAACGGCAAGCGCTGTGGATGCGCTGCTTTCCTGGATTTACGGGGCCATTCTGAACAGCATCAAACCTATGAAGTGGGGACGCTACCGTTCCTGGCTGATCGCTATTCCATGGCTGGTTCCATTTCTTTATGCATTTCAGTTTGTAAAGATCGGCGACGGAATGGTTTCGGCTGTGATCATCATTATAGCTGCCATTGCCAGCCATGTGGCGTGGAACTTTGCGTATGTTGCCAATGTTTCCATGATCTCAGTGGCAGGCAAAACGCCGGAGGAAAGATCGCAGCTTTCTGCTACAAGAGCAGCCTGGGCCAATTTTTCAAAGGTTATTTTTTCTTACGTAGGTCCCGGACTTGCAGCAGTAATGGCAGGGATCATCGGAGAAGTGAACCAGTACGGCGCAGCTGCGTTTGTGCTTGGATGTATTATGGCAGTGCTGTATTACGCGCACTTTAAAATGTTTGACGGTTATGAGAGTGTGCAGCCTGCAGAGAACGCAGGGAAAAAAGCGGCAAAGGATAAAACCGGCGGCATGGATCTGATCCGGGCGCTTTTGCAGAACCCTCCGCTGATCGCGCTTCTGATCGCTGACCTTGCCAAGTTTATGTTTAACTTTGTACTGATGGGAGTGGCAGCTTATTACTTTACATATATCGCAGGCGATGAGGGAATGCTTTCCACTTATATTCTGGTTACTAATATTTTCTGTGTGATCGGAGCTTATTTAAGTAAGACGTTAAGCATTAAATTTACCACAAGGACAACAACCATTGGAGTTATGGCAATCCAGGCTGTGCTTCTGATCATCTCATTCCTGATGTATGATAACGTAATGGTTGTCATTGTTCTGATGAGTATCGCAATGTTCGGATATGGCATTACTTATGCTTGCACACCTGCCCTGTATGGTGATACCATTGTATATAGTGAATGGAAAACGGGAAAAAATGCAGCAGGCTGGATCAGCGGACTTCAGAACGTACCTCTGAAGGTTTCAATTATGACAAGAGGAATTATCATTTCCGCATGTCTGGCAATGGGAAATTTCAGCCCGGATATTGATCCGGCGGCAGCCTCAGAGGAACTGAAGCGTGCCATAAGTCTTGGATTTATGATTATTCCGGCAGCGGCTCTTATTATTGCAGTTGTTGCTCTGGTATTTGGATTTAAGCTTACCAAGGATAAGGTTGATCAGTACGCACAGGAGATCGCATCCCGTTCATAAACAGATAAAGGACGGTCAGGCAGGATGGAGAACAGGGATATCAGATTTCTTTTAAATCTGCAGATGCTGGCAGATGGAATAAGGAAAAGCTTTCCGGAGCTGGAATTTTATCAGGGAGAGGATGGCGCATGTCTGGAAGGAGTGCGTTTTTTTCCAGAAAGGAAAGAAGCTGGATTCCCGTTATGTGTATATTGCAGATGTAGATCAGCTGAAGTCTGAGATCCCTCCGGATACCCGCTGCTCTCTGATACTGGCAGACAGAGAGAAGATTTCAGATAAAAGAAATATCTGTCTGAACCGGAATGATAAAGGCAACCGTAATGCATGTGCTCCGGATCCTCTGAACAAAGAGTACTGTTATCAGAGCCAGAGTAACGAAAATTATCCGGACAATGGTAAATTATCTGTTCAGGATCCTCTGGCTGAACAGAATAAATGTGAGAAGTGGAACAACGGCAGAAATAGCATTATCCGGATATCGGGAGAAACGGAGCTTACAGAGCTTTTTAATGTGTGCCAGGATATTTTCCGGTATCACTGTTCCTGGGCAGATACATTGAAAAATATAGTGATCTGCCAGGGAAGCGTGGATGATCTGTGTAAAGTAAGCTGTGAATACTTCCATAATCCTGTTTTTGTGCATGATTCCAGACTGAATGTGATTTCCTGTCCGGTATGGAGAGAGGGAATGATCAACTGGCAGAGGGATGAAAGTACAGGACTTCTGATCACTCCGCTGGAAGAGCTGAATGAGTTCAAAACAGACAGAGAGTATCTGAAAACACTTACCACTACAAAAGCAGATATTTTTTCTGCAGATCTGAGAGGCTACAGGGATATTTATGTGAATATCTGGGGCAGCTACGGAGGATATGAAGGAAGACTGGTCATCTGTGAAATTGACAGCTCTCTGGAACCGGGACAGCTTGTATCCGCAGAATATCTGGCGGAAATGGTACGTTTTGTTCTGGAAAAACGGGGCCATATGGAAAACACTTATAAGCGGGCCCTGGAAGTAATGCTGGTGGGAATGATACAGGGAAAGAAATTTTCTGATTCAGAGATTGCAAGCCGGATTGAACAGTGCGGTTGGAAAACAGAAGACTCCTATGTATGCATCCGCCTGGACGCAGAGGAGCAGGAGGGAAATCCGGGATCCTCAGCAGCCAGTCTCTGTAATTATGTGGAAGCCAGAGTTCAGGGAAGCAAGGCTGTAAGCATGGATAACCGGGTCTGTATTATTATTAACCGGAACCTGAACAGACATTATACTTCAGATATTGCAGGCATTTTAAGAGACGGGCTGTTCAAGGCAGGATTCAGCAATGTGTTTCATAATCTGACTAATCTGGAAAGCTGTTACAGGCAGGCATCTACAGCCCTGAAGTACTGCCGGAAGAAAAATGATATGATGTGGTCCTATACATTTGGAGATATTGTAATGGACTATATCGGAGACCTTTGCAGCAGTGAATTTGAGCCGGAAGAGCTTTGTGCATATGAATTAAAAAAGCTGAAGGAATATGATGCTGAGAACCGGACAGAGCTGTACAAAACACTGATGACTTATATTTTAAATGAAAGAAATACCGTAGCCACTGCTTCGGATCTTTATGTGGGAAGAAGTACTTTGTTTTACAGGCTGCGCAAAATAAAGGAGATCACAGGGCTTGATAATGAACATCTTGCCAGGCCCATAAAAAATCTATATTTAAGACTCTCGATTTTTCTTATGGAGAGAGGATAACAGGAGAAGGGAGATGGCTTTTATGCTGACACCAAAACAGAATTTGCTGGAAACACTGAAAAAAGACGGAAAACCGGAATGTCTCTGTAATTCCTTTACCATGTTTCGGGGAATCCCCGGAGATCCCTGCTTTAAGCTGATACGCGGAAATCGCATCAGAGGAACAAAATCCTATGACCAGTGGGGAACTCTGATCCTTTTTCCGGAAGATGCTCCGGCGGCGATCCCCTATGTTACAGAGGAGAACCAGGTGATAAAAGATGTGGCGGAATGGCAGAAGTATGTGAAAGTTCCTGATCTGGCAGGAAAATGCTCCGAAGGCTGGGAGGAAGCTCTGGAAGCAAAAAGCAGGATCGACCAGGAAAAATATCTTACCATGGTAGTAATGGGAACAGGGATTTTTGAGCAGCTTCATATGCTGATGACGTTTGAGGATACTCTGATGAACTTTTTGCTGGAGCCGGAGGCAATGCATGAGCTGATCGATGTGATCTGTGAATACCGTCTTACATATATGAAACTGGTTGTGGAAAATCTTCACCCGGACTGTATTGTTTCTCATGATGACTGGGGGGCAAAAGACAGCCTGTTCATGTCGCCGGAGGTATGGAGAGAGTTCTTTAAGGAGCCTTACAGAAAGCTTTATGATTATCTCCATTCACAGGGAGTAATTGTAATGCATCATGCGGATTCCTATCTGGAACCTATTGTTGAAGATATGGCAGAGATCGGCGTAGATATCTGGCAGGGAGTTCTGAATACCAACAATATTGCAGCGATTTCCCAGAAGGTAGGGGACAGAATGCTTCTGATGGGCGGAATTGATTCTGTCATAGACCGGGAGGATGCCACAGAGGAGGAAATCAGAAAGAGACAAGGCGAGCCTGTGAAGAGTATGGAAACCTGAAAGGCTACTGGCCGGGGATCACTTACGGGGGACCGGGAACGATTTATCCTCATGTAGAAGAAATTGTGATCGATGAGATCAACCGATATAATGAAGAACGATTTGGAGTTTCTGTTTCATAAAAAATGTCCCGGAGATGTACTGCCGGGTACTGCAGATAAAAATATCAGCATCAGGAAATGGAGGAGAGAATATGACTGCAAAAGAAATTTTTCTGGAAACAATTAAAAAGGACGGAAAACCGGAACGGCTTTTAAAACAGTATGAGGGACTTGGATTTTATCCTCCCAATCCGGCATCCACTTATATCCGGGGAAATCGCCACCGTGGTATGGAGCCAATGAAAGACAGGTTTGGTACAGAGATCCTCTGGCCGGCAGATCAGCTTGCAGCAATGCCTCATGTAACAGAAAGCAATAAGGTGATCAGTGATATCTGTGAATGGAAGGAGCAGTTGAAAATGCCGGAGCTTCTGGAAAACTGTTCAGATCCGGCTCTCTGGGAGCCATTTAAGGAAAAAGCTCAGGAAATCCGGGAAAGCGGAAAGCTTTTTATGGCATTTATGCCAACAGGAGTGTTTGAACGGCTTCACTTTCTTATGGGATTTGAGGATATGCTGATGAATTTTCTTCTGGAGCCGGAAGATATGATGGATCTCTGTAATGCTATTGGAGAGTATCGCTATCAGTATATGAAACTGATCGTAGATAATCTTCATCCGGATGTGATGCTTTCTCATGATGACTGGGGCTCCAAAAATCAGCTTTTTGTAAGCCCGGAAACATGGAGAGAGTTTATTAAGCCTCAGTATGCAAAAACCTATGGATATATGAAAGAAAAAGGAGTCATCATCATCCATCATGGGGATTCCTTTATGGAACCTGTCGTAGAGGATATGGTGGAGCTTGGCGTTGACGTGTGGCAGGGAGTTCTTCCTCAGAATGATATTCCGAAGCTTCAGAAACAGCTTGCAGGAAGGATGACACTGATGGGAGGAATCGACGCATCCATTGTGGACAGAGCAGATTCCACAGAGGAGGAGATACGCAGGGAAGTAAGAAGAGCCTGTGAGGAATATGCTCCGGGAGGACATTTTATCCCATGCATTACTTATGGCGGACCGGGATGTCTTTTCCCTCATGTTGACCCGATTATTGACGATGAAATTGACAGATATAACAGAACAGAAAAGTGAAGACAAGATGAAATATAAAATTACCTTTGAAGATGAACAGCTTACCTGCCTGGCAGAGGCAGGAACCACGGTTTTGGAGGTGCAGATCGCAGCAGGAATGACTCCGGATGCTTTTTGCGGAGGAAATGGAAAATGCGGAAAGTGCAAAGTGGTGATCAATGGAAAAGAAGTGTTGGCATGTAAGACGGCAGTAGACAGAGATATGACAGTGTATACAGGAAATAAAAAAGAGGAGCGGGCTCAGATCCTTGCACAGGGAAGCGGCAGACAGGCAGAATTTTCCCCCGGAAATCTTCCGGAAGGCACAGATACACCGCTTCTCAGCGCTGTGGATATTGGTTCTACCTCTGTAGTGGCCTATCTTCTGGACGGAACAAACGGAGAGCTGCTTGGAACAAAAAGTATTCTGAATCCTCAGAGACAGTTTGGAGCAGATGTGGTCAGCAGATGCAGCTATGCGCTGAATAACGGCGGAGAGGCTTTAAGCGGCTGTATCCGAAACGCAGTAAACATACTGTTAAGAGAGCTGGCAAAAGGGGCGGGAAGGAACCCGGAGGATATTGTGAGAATTGTTATGGTGGGAAATTCCTGTATGCATCACCTGTTTCTGGGGATTCCAACTGATACGCTGGCTCTGGCGCCCTATACGCCTAAAGTTACCGAAGCGCAGGAGCTTATGGCTGCCCGGTATGACATTCATGTACATCCCCGGGCGCAGCTTTGGTGGCTTCCCAATATCGGCGGTTTTGTAGGCGCAGATACTGTGGGATGTCTGGTGGCATCTGATCTGGATACCTGTGAAGAAATGACGCTGCTGGTGGACATTGGAACAAACGGAGAGCTGGTTCTGGGAAACAGAGACGGGCTGATCGCCTGTTCTACAGCGGCAGGACCAGCCTTTGAAGGAGCGAAGATCACCTGTGGTATGCGGGGCAGCAAAGGCGCCATTGACCATGTAACTGTAAAAGATGGGGAAACAATCTGCCATGTGATCGGAGAAACCGAGGCAGTGGGAATCTGCGGCTCCGGTCTTCTGGATGGGGCTGCCTGTCTTTTGAAACTGGGAAAAATTGATGAGACAGGAAGACTGGAGAAGGAGTATCATTTTACTGACCGGGTATTTCTGAATCAAAAGGATATCCGGGAGCTTCAGCTGGCAAAGGCTGCCATTGCGGCAGGTATCCGAAGTCTTTGCGAGAAGAAGGGGATTAAGGTCAGTGATATCAGCCGTGTTCTGATAGCCGGAGCCTTTGGCAATTATCTTGATCCTGCCAGCGCCTGTGCCATTGGAATGATTCCTCCTGAACTTCAGACAAGGATCACCTCCATAGGAAATGCTGCCGGGGAGGGAGCCTGTATGGCTGCTGTGAATCGGGAACAGTTTGAGCGGAGCCGGATTCTGGCACAAAAGGCTGAGTTTGTGGAGCTTGCTCTTGATATGGGATTTCAGGAGATTTATGTAGAAGAAATGGAGTTTCCGGGGGAATCAGAACATGAATGAGCTTGACAGAATAATGGAAATCATAGAGGCAGCCGGTTTTTCCCATACAGGAAAAATCAGTATGGATACGGTAGAACTCAGGGATGAGGTACGGGATATGTGCCGCAATGGAAACTGTGGAAAATATGCCAGGAACTGGTCCTGCCCTCCCGGGCTGCGGAACTCTTGATCAGTGCAGGCAGCAGCTTCTCAGCTATAAGACCGGAATTCTTGTGCAGACTGTTGGAGAAATAGAGGACAGTATGGACTGGGAAGGCATGAAAGATACAGAAGAGCGCCACAAAAAAACTTTTCTTGAAACAGCGGAAAAGCTTCGCAGGGCATGTCCGGGATTTCTTCCTCTGGGAGCTGGAACCTGCACCCTGTGTGGAGAATGTACCTACCCCGAAAAGCCCTGCAGACAGCCAGAACGGAGGATTTCCTCTATGGAAGCCTATGGAATCCTGGTCAGTGATATCTGTACCAGAAACCAGGTAAAATATTATTACGGTCCAAAAACGATCGCCTATACCTCCTGCTATTTCTTTGATTTTTCTTCCTGATCCATCAGATAAAAGGACAGCATCAGGTAAAGCAGCTCATCTGGGTCCGTGAGATCGGATTTTAAGGCTGCCTCAATTTTTTCAATACGGTAAAGAAGCGTGCTGCGGTGAATATAAAGTGCCGCAGCCGTTTTTGTTGCACTCTGATGATTCTGCAGATAAACCCTCAGAGTCTCATAAAGCTGAGTGCCGGTGCTTTCATCCTGATATTTCAAATGGAGAAGCTTTTCATGGCAGATCATGTAGGCTGGAAGCTTTCCTGTGATCTGTTCCAGAATATAAGGCAGTGCAACATCATTAAAATGATGGATCCAGGAGGTTGGATTTTTGCGGGAGCCTGTCTGAATGGAAATAGAAGCCTGTACATACTGCCTCTGAAAATTAAAATGTCCCAGCATCACTCTGCTGTAACCGGCGATCAACAGACTGTCCCGGATAAAACCGGCAAGCTTCTGAGAAATTTCATCCAGTGTAAAGTCGCACAAATCCAGATTAATATATACAACTACATTTCCTCTGTGCTCCACTGCACAGGCAGCCGGAATAAAATTTTCCACATAACTGCAAATGGATTTTAGGGTCAGATTTTTCCAGTCCAGAATTCCTGTTTTAATCAGAATGCACTGATAGGAATGGGAGGACAGCCAGCCATTTTCTGTAAGCTGGTGACTGACCTCCACATAGTCTGCTTTGGAATTGGTAAGGAGATTATGAAAAATCCGGTGGAGAGGGTACAGGGTATCGTGTTCTGCCACAGACTTTGTGGACAGCACATAAGAAATAAGAGATGCCAGATGTTCTGCCACAAAGCCAAAGGTGTCATCCAGTGGAAGCTCTCCGGGGCGAATCAGAAGGCGGTATCCGGTTTTTCCGGAACGTCTGATATTGACGCACAGAGCCGGAGGTGCAGTATGGTTTCCGGGATAATAAAAATAACCGGTACGGTACTGAGCCTCTTCGTAATTACTGTCCTGCTTCAGAGAGTTGACAACATTCTGAGTTTCTTCTGTGGAGCCAAAGATTCCGTCTTTCAGTTGAGAGTCAGGCTGATTTCCGGTTGCGATCACTGTGAAGTCAAGACCTATCACTGTCATGGGATTGGGAATGACAGAAGTACTGAGGTCAATCAGCTTCTGGACAGAGGGCTGGTTCAGGATCAGGTCAAACAGATCTTGATTCCACTCTTCGTATTTCCGGAAAATTTCCTGTAGAAATGAAAGCACGGAAACAGCAGAAACGTTTTCCTGCAAAATGCACAAATTTGGATAGTCATCCTCTTCCAGATACCGGGATTTGCCGGTGAGGATCACCAGGGTTTCAGACAGGTGATGGGAGGGAACCAAAAAGTCAGGGTCATCACTGATATATATTTTTCCTCCGGCCAGAGGCCCGGGAGACTGATAGATCACAGGATATTCCAGGTGAGGCTCTGAAGACAGCCAGGAAGAGGCTGCTGCAGAAAAATGCTGACGAAGATGATATATAATAAGCTGGGCGCTGAGTTTCATAAAAAATTCCTTTCTGACGGGACTGCCGTGTCATTTAAAGCAGTTTTTTTTATTATATCCTATATGGTTTCCAGGCTCAATAGCTGCATTCAGATACTTCATACAAATTGTAGGAAAATGAATAAGAAAATAGACGATTTTGAAAATAGAGATTATCTGTATCCTCTGTTATACTGAAAACAGTTAAAGTGTAGGAGGGATTTACGCATGATAATTATTGGGGAAAAAATCAATGGTTCCATTCCTGCTGTGGCAGATGCCATTGCCCGCCGTGACGGGGAATTTATTAAAGAAAGGGCCAGAATGCAGGACGAGGCAGGAGCTACGTATATTGACTGCTGCGCTTCTGTTCCAGAGGAACAAGAGGCAGAAACCCTGAAGTGGATGATTGACTGTATTCAGGAGGTCAGCGATCTTCCGATTTCTGTGGACAGTCCAAGCGCGGAGGTGCTTGCGCAGGTGTTTCCATACTGTAAAAGACCGGGGCTTATCAATTCTGTTTCCGGTGAGGGAAATAAGATGGACGTACTGTTTCCTCTGATCGCGGATACGAAATGGGAAGTGATCTGTCTGCTTTCTGATGATACAGGTATTCCGAAATGTGCTGCAGACCGTCTGAGAGTTTTTGACAATATTATGGCAAAGGCAAAGGAGTACGGAATCAGTCCGGACAGAATGCACATTGATCCGCTTGTGGAAATGCTCTGTACCTCAGAAGATGGAATTGCCATGAATGTGGAAGTGATCAGTACCATTCGGGAAAAATATCCGGACATTCACATTACAGCTGCAGTCAGCAATATTTCCTTTAATCTTCCGGTTCGTAAGATGGTGAATCTGGGCTTTACGGTTCTTGCAATGAACGCAGGGTTGGACAGCGCGATCCTTGATCCCACCAACAGAGATATGATGGGCGTGATTTATGCTACAGAAGCGCTTCTGGGACAGGATGATTACTGTATGGAATACATCAGCGCATACCGGGAAGGGAATTTTCGGACCGTAAAAAATAACAGTTATTAATTTTAATATAAAAATGAGGAGGTAGTTTCAAATGGCAGGTATTCAGGAAGTTTACGCTTTAGTGAAAAAGGAAAAGCAAAGGTGATCGCAAATGCAGTTCAGGAAGCACTTGATGCAGGCTGTGATCCGACAGAAATTCTGAATGACGGAATGATCAAGGCAATGGATGCTGTAGGTGAAAAGTTTAAAAACGGTGAAATTTTTGTACCGGAAATGCTGGTAGCTGCAAGAGCCATGAAAAAAGGTGTTGAGGTTCTGAAACCTCATCTTGCAACAGGCGCAGCAGGGGCAGCGGGAAAGGTAATTATCGGAACCGTAGCAGGCGACCTTCATGATATTGGCAAAAATCTGGTAAGTATGATGCTGGAATCTGCAGGCTTTGAGGTGATCGATCTCGGTGTTGATGTTCCGAAAGAAAAATTTGTGGAGGCATATGAGGCAAATCCGGATACAAAGATCATCTGCTGTTCAGCGCTTCTTACCACAACCATGCCAGCACTGAAGGATGCGGTAGCGCTTATTAATGAGGCTTCTTTCCGCCCGAATGTAAAAGTAATGGTTGGCGGAGCGCCTATTACTCAGGCTTTTGCAGATGAGATCGGAGCAGACGCGTACACAGAGGATGCGGCTTCCTGCGCAAAGAAGGCAAGAGAGCTTGCTGCATAATAACTGCGGTTTAAAAGAAAATTTACATAAAATGGCTGTATGAGAATGAACGAGCGGAACAGGGAGTTGTGATATGCTTGAAGAATCCTTTGAGCAGCTGGATCAGGAGCAGTGCGCTGCTTATCTGAAAAGGCTGAAACTTCCACAGGAAGAGTGTACTTTGGAGTTTCTGGACAGGCTGATCAGGAGACATCTGGAAGAAATTCCTTTTGAAAATCTGGATCTGGTACGTACCCATGAGCTGATCTCAACTGATCTGGATACGGTTTATAAAAAAATTATTCAGGGCAAAAGAGGTGGCTACTGTTTTGAGCTGAATGCATTATTTCTGGGCTTGCTGAGGGGACTTGGATATCAGGCGTATCCTGTTGCCTGCTGGGTTCTCAGGCGTCCGGGACTTCGGATGCCTACACACAGGGCCAGCGTGGTCTGCGCTGACGGTAAAAAATATTTCTGCGATGTGGGTTATGGAGGCTTTGCCTGCGTCCGCGCCGCTCTTATGGAGCCGGGCGTTGTTACGCATACTGATTTTGGCAGCTTTTATTTTGAAAGAGAATGTGCAGGATGGCTGAATTTCTGGCATAAGGGAGAAAAAAACAGGGAAAAATCAGGCATAAAAATATTTATGGTGGCAGAATTTCCCAGCGCTCCTGTTGATTTTGCTCCGGCAAATCAGGCAATGTGCAGTCCTGGAGCCATGTTTTATGACAAGGTAGTGGTGCACAGAATGACAGAGTACGGCCCTCTTTCTGTAGAAGGAAATCAGGTTACACTTCGCGAAAAGGAAGGCAAGAAGATCGTTACCCTTTCTTCAGGAGAGGAACTGAGAGAAGTACTGAAAAAAGAATTTAAAATCGAAGTCATCTGACAGGTAAAACGGTTTACCGTAAATAAAGACGGAAGCCGTTTTTATTCTGGACAGGAAAAATAATATTCTGTACGACCACTGGAAGGTAAAACGGTAGAATGATAAAGATAAAAACATCTCCCTAGGGCTGCGGTCATGTCATGGAAATTTTAATATTCTATGTGCTAGACTGATTGGGACAGAAAACTCAGAGATTCAGCCTTGTACTATGAAGTATTCTAACATTATACAACATGGAAGATCATACATAAATGCTGAGTATTCCGGCAAATCAAAACAGAAAAATTCGTATTTTAATTTGTACTGAAGTTACTGTGCAGGAGGCATTTGACCAGGTTACTGTGAATGGAGTGAGCAGTAATATACTGAATCTTGACGCAGGATTAAAAGCAGGGAGGATATCATGAAAACCAGAATGGCAGAGAATGCGAATATAAAAGAAAATGAAATTCAGAAAGAGATTAAAAAAGAGACAGGGGAGGAACAGAAGATGCTGAAAAACGAGTATCTTTCAGAAATAAACCTGGATGATAGATTTGAACTGAGAGAGATCAGACTAGGAGAAGCCGTAGAAGCAGCAGGGGTTGAAAAAGCTTGTTTTCCTCCAAGTGAGGCCTGCTCTGAAAAAATGATGGTAGAACGTGCTACAAAGGCGCCGGAGTATTTTCTTGTGGCAGTTGACAGACAACAGGAAAAATCGCAGGGATTTTAAATGGTCTTGCTACAGATGAGACAACGTTCAGGGATGAATTTTTTACAAACGCAGAGCTTCATGTCCCGGAAGGAAAAACAGTCATGCTTCTTGGACTGGCAGTTCTTCCGGAATATCGGGGAGAGGGGCTTGCCAGAGCGCTTATGTATCGGTATCTTTGCAGAATGGTGCAAAAAGAAAAAGACATGGTACTTCTCACCTGTCTGGATTCCAGAGTACCTATGTATGAAAAAAATGGGGATTTCAGGATAGGGAGCTGCCAATTCTACATGGGGAGGCGAAGAATGGCATGAAATGAATTACCCTGTGGGAATCGGCAAATTGCCTTGAAAACTGTCGGAGAAACCCGTATAATGTAAATCAGTGAAAGAAAGAATGAGGGCACAGGACTATTTTGCTCCACAGGTTTCACAGACATGGGGGAATGTTATGAACAAAACAAAAACCATTTGTTTTACAAATAATAAGGGCGGCAGCGGCAAGTCTACCACCTGTTCCAATATTGGCGCGGCAATGGCCCGGGCCGGAAAAAAGGTTCTGATGATTGACGGAGATATGCAGTTAAATCTGTCACTGGCTTTTTTTTCCGAGGACTGGGTGCTGGAACAGGCAGCAGGCGACAAGAATCTTTATCATGCAATAAGAGAGCAGAAGGATCTGGCAGATTATATTGTGCATACGGATTATGAGAACCTGGATCTGATTCCTTCTTCTACTCTGATGAGTTCTATTGAGTATGAGCTGTTTACAAAATGGCAGAGAGAATTTATCTTAAAAAAATGTCTTCAGAACATAAAAGATTCGGGCGTTTATGATTATATTCTGGTCGATGCGCCGCCTACGCTGGGAGGCTGGGTCATGAATATCCTGTGTGCATCGGATCAGGTGGTTGTTCCTGTGGAGGCAAGTCCCTGGGGAATGTTCGGTCTGGCAAATATGTTTGATTTCCTGAACGAGGTAAAGCAGATTGCGCCGGAACTGAAGGTTGCGGGAATTGCAGTTACAAAAGTGGATACCCGTAAAAACTATTTTAAACAGACAATGGAAACTTTACACGAGCTGGAAGAAATCTATGTGTTTGATTCCTTTATCAGGGTGGACAGTTCTGTAGAATGGGCGCAGGACAACAGCGCTCCGGTAGTGGAGTACAAAAAATCCAGCAGAAGTGCAAAAGAATATACAGCGTTGGCAGAGGAGGTAATGAGACGTGTCAGTAGGTAAGGAAAGCATTAAGCGCGCGGCAAGCGCAGGGGCAAAGAAAACTGCAGCAGCAAAGACAGCAGAAGCAGACGTTAAAAAGACGACGGAGGCAAAGGCGGCAACTGTAAAAGCAGCAGAGACAAAGGTTTCATCCGCAGAAAAAAACAGCGGGAAACTGCTAAAAAAGAACAACATCAGGAAAAAAACATCTGTAAACCAAGGCAGGCAGCAAGGCCAAAAAAG
>ENA-OQAB01000349-OQAB01000349.1-human-gut-metagenome-genome-assembly--contig:-NODE-349-length-26367-cov-4.480069_pt1 | contig 26367 bp, 38 predicted proteins | sample MGYA00242490_ERZ504517 | MGnify/ENA primary metagenome ERZ504517 (study PRJEB26092, sample SAMD00036298) | human gut metagenome | host: Homo sapiens | study: EMG produced TPA metagenomics assembly of...
TTTTTCATTTGTTTTTTACCTCCAGTCATTTTTATCACCTTATTCATAAAACAAGGTGTTGCTCACTCTTTTATTGTGAACAATTTCACTATAATACATTGACCGCATTTTGAAAATGTTTCGTGGGACCTTTCGCAGGATATCGAAGCTTTTTGATTGCTTTTCTAAAGAATTCTATTTTATATAAAACTTCCGGGGAGATATGGAAAATTTTTGTTCAAACAGATGGAAATCTCATTCTGCTTCACGCATCATACGCAGTGAAGTGGGCATGTAGTATGCTGCCGGGCGGCCTGTGAGCGAGACTTACTCTACTGCATTCATGCGTGCGGCATATGGTGCAGAAATAATTTACAAAATAGCTTGCGGAGCAGGGTTTTGTTTTTTATAATAAATACGAATTCTGCCCGGAAGGGGAGAGCATCAAGGCCTGAAGGCCTTCAGGCGGCTATGGAAAGGAACGGTAACCTTCTATGATCCAAATAACCAGCCAGAAAACATTCCATTTATCCACTGAAAAAACAAGCTATCTGTTCCGCGCGCTGCCCTGCGGCAAGCTCGAGCAGCTCTATTATGGCAGGAAGATACCAGCGTGTGAGGAATATACCTTCCTCTATGATAAGCACGCCGCGGGCTACAGCAATACCACGGTTTATGATAAAAAGGATCATCTGTCGCTCGACCATATCCGGCTCGACTATTCTGAATTCGGCAAGGGCGATTACCGACTGCCCGCTATGCAGGTGCAGGCGGAAAACGGAAATTTTAACTGTGATTTTAAATTTCTCGACGCAAAGGTGACGGACACCAAGCCGGAGCTTGCAGGCCTCCCCTCCAGCTACGGAGCGAGCCAGACGCTGACGGTGATCATGGAGGATAAAGCGCTCTGTGCGCAGCTCCATCTGTTTTACACGGTGTTTGAGAATTGCAATGTGATCACCCGCAGCGCGCGGCTGATCAATAACGGCGAAAAAACAATTAAAATCCACTCCCTAATGAGCATGCAGATCGATCTGCCCGCTGGGGATTACACCATGATCTCCTTCGACGGCGCGTGGATACGCGAGCGCTATCAGCACGAGCGCAAGCTCACGGCCGGAGAGTGCTCCATTGGCTCCATCTGCGGCACGAGCTCCAACCGCCACAATCCGTTCTTTGCAATCCGAAAGGGCGATTGCAACGAGCAGGCGGGGGAGTGCTGGGGGATTAACCTCGTCTATTCCGGCAACCATATCGGCCGCGTGGAGGTGGCGCCGCATGGGATGGTGCGCGTGCAGAACGGCATCAACCCGTTCGAATTCGAATGGGCGCTTGCACCGGGCCAATCCTTCGACGCGCCGGAATCGGTGCTCACCTACAGCCATGAGGGTTTAAATGGCATGAGCCGCAATATGCACGCCTTTGTTAAGGAGCATATCGTGCGCGGCGAATGGAAGCACAAGGAGCGCCCGATCGTTGTTAACAATTGGGAGGCGACCTATTTCCAGTTTACAGAGAAGAAAATCCTCGCCATTGCAAAGGAGGGCGCTCGTCTGGGCGCGGAGCTCTTCGTTTTGGACGACGGCTGGTTCGGCAAGCGCAACAGCGACCAATCCTCCCTTGGTGATTGGTGGGTCAATAAAAAGAAGCTCCCCTCCGGCATTGACGGCCTTGCGAGGAGAAATCAATGAGATGGGCCTCAAATTCGGCCTGTGGGTGGAGCCGGAGATGGTCAACCCCGACAGCGACCTCTACCGCGCGCACCCGGACTGGGCGATGACGACAAACGACTATGAGCCCACCGAGGGGCGCAACCAGCTTGTGCTGGATTTGACGAACCCGGACGTGCAGCAGTATCTCATCGACACGATCACAGATGTCATTAAGCTCGGCAATATTGAATACATCAAATGGGATATGAACCGCCAGTTCTCCGATGTGTTCGGCCGCACGCTCGGAACCCGCCAGGGCGAATACTTCCACCGCTATTATCTCGGCCTTTACAATATTTTGCAGGCGCTTTGCGACCGCTTTCCGCACGTTCTCTTTGAATCCTGCTCCAGCGGGGGCAACCGCTTCGACCTCGGTATGTTCTGCTACATGCCCCAGTGCTGGACGAGTGATAACACCGACCCGCTTGACAGAATCCGGATTCAGACCGGCACTTCCTATGGATATCCGCAATCTGTCATGACGATGCACGTCAGCGCATCGCCCAGCTTTGCTTCCCTGCGCGTTTCCTCCATTGAAGAGCGATTCAATGTGGCGAGCTTCGGGCTGATGGGTTATGAAATGGATGTGACGAACCTTTCTTCTTTTGACCGGGCGGCGGTTAAAAAACAGATCGCTTTTTATAAGGAGCACCGCAGGCTTTTACAGTTCGGAGAATTTTACCGCATCGGCAATCCGTTCAAAGAGAATACCTGCGCGTGGCAGGTGGTGTCGCCGGACAGGGCGGAGTCCATGCTCGGCTGCTTTATTGACAGGCTCACGCCAAACAGCGGGCCGGACCGGCTCGCTTTCACAGGGCTTGATCCTGAAAAGGTGTATCGCTTTACAGCTCGGCAGCAGCTTTTGAACCTGCGCACCTTCGGTGAAATTATCAACACGCCGCTGCCAAGGAAGTTTGACATGGAGGATGGCAAGGTTTATAATTTGCTGACGGATCATATCCGCCTGCACTCCGAGAAGGAGGAATACACCCTTCCGGGCGCGGCGCTGCTTTATGCAGGCCTTGTGCCCTGTCAGATGTTCGTTCTGAGCGGATATAATGGAAAAACACGTGTGCTGACGGATACGGACTCCCGTGTTTATTATCTGCATGAAACGGCGCGAGAAGAAGAGATCATCGGCGGCGCGGAGGAAACAACGTCGATCGTTCTGCATAAGGCTTCATTCGGCACACAGAGAGAAGAAAAGAATGTTTGAAAGGAATGGATCAGATCATGAGAACCAACCTCCCCCTGAATTTCGGCTGGCGTTATACGCCAGCCTTCGACCCGGCGATGGTTATGCCGGATTTTGATGCGAGCGCATTAGAGTGCGTTGACATCCCACACACCTGCAAGGAGCTTCCCCTCAACTATTTTGACGAGCGGGATTATCAGTTCGTCAGCGGCTACCGCAAGGAGTTTTCCCTGCCCCGGGAGATGAAGCGAAAGGGCAACCGTTTCCTGCTGCATTTTGAGGGCGTGGCCAACGCCGCGAAGGTGTATCTCAACGGCGCGTTCCTTGGTGAACATAAGGGTGGCTACACGGCTTTCACCTTTGACGTGACAGAAACGGTCAAAACGCGCGGCAACGTCCTCGCCGTGGAGGTGGATTCCACGGAGCGGGAGGAAATCCCGCCCTTCGGCAGGGTCGTCGATTATCTCTGCTACGGCGGCATTTACCGCGAGGTCTGGCTTGAATGCGTTAACGAGGTGTATATCGCGGATACCTTCATCCGCACAAAGGATCTGCTGCTTGGCAAAAAGAAGCTGCTCGATATCGACGTAACGTTTTCAGAAAAAAACGCAGGGCGATTTAAAGCTTGCATTATATGACGGCGAAAAGCTGATCGCTTCCCGGGCCTGCCCGTTTGAGGCAAAGGTGCTCAATCTCAAATGGCGCGTTTCCGGCGTGACGCTCTGGTCCACCGAACACCCAAAGCTTTATACACTGAAGGTCGTCTATAATGACGGCGCGGATGAAAAATCCTACCGCTTCGGCTTCCGGGAGTGCGAATTCCGTAAGGATGGTTTTTATCTCAACGGCAAAAAGCTCAAAATTCGCGGCCTCAACCGCCATCAGGCGTATCCGTATGTTGGCTATGCGATGCCGGCCTCCGCGCAACGGGCGGATGCCGACCTCTTAAAATTTGAGCTCGGCTGCAACCTTGCGCGCACGTCGCACTACCCGGATTCCACGCACTTCCTCGATCGCTGCGATGAAATCGGCCTGCTCGTGTTTACCGAGATGCCGAGCTGGCAATTCACCGGAGAGGGCGAATGGCGCGAGAACTGCCTGAAAAACGTGGCGGACATGGTCAAACGCGACCGTAACCACCCCTGTGTGATCCTCTGGGGCGTGCGCGTCAACGAAGGGCCGGACTGTGACGAGCTGTATGAAAAGACAAATGCCATCGCCCATTCACTGGACGATACTCGTCAGACGGGCGGTGTGCGCAACTTCCCGCAGAGCCATCTGCTGGAGGATGTGTATACCTACAACGACTTTATCCATTCCGGCGGCAAGATCGCGCTGAACCTGCCCCTGCTTGTGGCAGGGCCAAATGCGCCTTATCTCGTCACGGAACATAACGGGCACATGTATCCAACCAAGAGCTTTGACCGCGAGGAGATCCGTGTGGAGCATGCGCTGCGCCACGCCCGCGTGTTGAACGCGGCCTACGGCAGCAGCCGCACCAGCGGCGCGATCGGTTGGTGCATGGCGGATTACAACACGCACAAGGATTTTGGCAGCGGCGACCGCATCTGCTACCACGGCGTGACGGATATGTTCCGCGTGCCGAAGCTTGCCGCCGCGCTCTATGCCTCCCAGCAGGACGATACGCCAGTGATGGAAATTTCCTCCTCCATGGATATCGGCGAGCATCCGGGCAGCCAGCTTGGGCAGGTTTACGCCTTTACCAACTGCGACTATATCAAGCTCTATAAAAACGGCGTATATGTGAGCACGGCTTACCCGAACAAAAAGGCTTTCCCACACCTGCCGCATCCGCCGGTTTTCACGGATGATTTCATCGGCGACGCGCTCACCGAAAAGGAGCATCTCAACGAGACCGCGGCTAAATTCCTCAAGCCCGCGCTGGTGGCCGGCTCAAAATACGCGTTCTCGATGCCGAAGAAATATTTCCTGATGGCGGGCCTTGGCATCGTCACGAGCGGCATGAAGATTGGCGATATGGTCTCCCTTGTTGAAAAATACATCGGCGGTTGGGGCGACGAGCAAGTTTCTTACCGCTTTGAGGGCTATAAGGACGGGCAGCTTGTTAAAACAGCCGTCAAAACGGCGGTGGCTGAGACAAAGCTCGACGTCCGCGTAGATAATCCGGAGCTTGTGGAGGCGGATACCTATGATGTGACCCGCGTTGCGCTGACGGCCGTTGATCAGAATGGCAACCGCCTGCCCTTTGCGAGCAACGCCGTGACCGTCCATGTGGAGGGCCCCGCAGAGGTGATCGGCCCCAAGAGCTTTGCCCTCATCGGCGGCGACCGCGCCTTCTGGCTGCGCACGAAAGGCGCAAGCGGCGAGGCTGTCGTCACCATTACGGTTGAGCATATGGGAACCTATACCTGCAAGGTGCAGGTGACAAAGCGGCAGTAATGAGATAAATAAAGTATGAATCGTTTTCGCAGCTTCCCATTCCGGGAAGTTGCGATTTTTATTTTTGCCTGCCGAGCGAATTGCATTTGCAGGCTTTTGAAGTTTTCTTTTTTGCATCAGGCTTGACAAATACCCTAGGGAGGTATATTTTATAAATAAACAAATACCCACTATGGGTATTTGGGGAAGGAGGAATGCTTGGTGGATTCCAATCAAGAGAAGGTTGATGTCGAAATAGGATGTGAGAAGTGTTGCCCACGCTATAAAAACAGCCCGCGTGACGAAAAGGCGGTTCGCCTGCTTCAAAACCGGCTGAACCGGATGATCGGCCAGCTCAACGGGATTAAAAATATGGTGGAGGGGAACCGCTACTGCGGCGATATCCTTACACAGGTGGCGGCGGTGGAAAGCGCCTTGCAGAGCTTTGGCTACCTAATCCTCCACGATCACTTGGAAACCTGCGTTGTGGAAGAAATCCGGAAGGGGAACACGCAAATTGTGGAAGAAGCGGTGGATTTGATGAAAAAATTAAAATAGGATATCAGGAAATGGGGTGGAAAGATGCAAACAGAAAAATTCCGTGTGACCGGCATGACCTGCGCCGCATGCAGCGCGCATGTGGAAAAGGCGGTGGCCGCAGTGCCCGGTGTGGAGGAAGTGACAGTCAGCCTGCTGACGAACTCGATGCACGTGGCCTTTGACCGGCCTGCCACGGCGCAGGAAATTTGCAGCGCGGTTGCGTCGGCCGGTTATGGGGCGGAGCTGGAAGGCTCTGCCAGGGGGAAGGGCCAAAGCCGTATGGCCGCGCGGGAGGCGTTGGAGGATCATGAAACGCCGAAGCTCATGAAAAGGCTGATCGCTTCCCTATGCCTGCTGCTGCCGCTGATGTATGTGTCAATGGGTCACAAAATGTGGGGCTGGCCCGTTCCAACCGCGTTGGGGGAAAACCCAATGGCGATCGGTCTGTATGAAATGCTGTTAGCCGGGCTGATTATGGTAATTAATCAGCGATTTTTTATCAGTGGCTTTCAAAGCCTGATGCACGGCGGGCCAAATATGGACACACTGGTATCCATGGGGAGCGTCGCCGCGTTTGGGTTATAGTGTAGCGATATTGTTCTCCATGAGCAGCGCCCTGCTCGGCGGCAATTTGGAAGGGGCGGCCCATTATGCGCATGAGCTGTATTTTGAATCGGCCGCAATGATTTTAACGCTCATCACCGTTGGCAAGCTGCTGGAAGCCTACAGCAAGGGCAAAACGACCAACGCCATTAAGGGCCTGATGGATCTTGCCCCGAAAACAGCGCATGTGCTGCGCGGCGCGCAGGAGGCAACCGTGCCGGTGGAAGAGGTGCGCGTGGGCGATACCTTTTTGGTGCGGCCTGGCGAAAGCATTCCAGTGGATGGGCGGGTTTTGGCAGGGGAGAGCGCGGTCAACGAGGCGGCGCTCACCGGCGAGAGCCTGCCGGTGGATAAAGCGCCCGGCAGTTTGGTCAGCGCGGCAACCCTGAACCAGAACGGCGCGCTCACCTGTGTGGCCACCCGCGTCGGCGGCGATACGACGCTCAGCCAGATTATTGAAATGGTGGAGAATGCCGCCGCGACGAAAGCACCGATTGCAAAGGTGGCGGATCGGGTATCCGGCGTGTTCGTGCCGGTGGTGATCGGCATCGCCTTGGTAGCCGGCGCCGCCTGGCTGATTGCAGGAAAAACCTTTGGCTTTGCATTGGCGCGCGCAATCAGCGTGCTCGTCATCAGCTGCCCATGCGCATTGGGGCTTGCAACGCCCGTGGCGATCATGGTGGGCAGCGGGGTAGGCGCTAAAAAGGGCGTGCTGTTCAAAACGGCCTCTGCGCTGGAGGCAACAGGAAAGACGGACTTTGTTGTGTTGGATAAAACCGGGACGGTCACGCAGGGAAAGCCCCAGGTGACCGATCTTCACCCAGCGCCCGGTGTGGCAGAGGCGGAGCTGCTACAAACTGCCGCCGCGCTGGAGGAGAAGAGCGAACACCCGTTGGCACATGCCATTCGGGCAAGAGCGGTCGAAACCCGGGCCTGCAATATGATTCTACCCGTGCGTTTGCCGCGTTGCCCGGCCACGGCGTACAGGGTGAGATTGGCGGGAAAGCCGCTTTCGGCGGCAACGCCGCCTTGATGCAGGAGAAAAACCCTTTTGACCGGCCAGATGAAGCAGGCAGGCGAGGCGCTAGCCAACGAAGGGAAAACGCCGCTTTATTTTGCTCTGGGCGGGCGGCTGCTCGGGATTGTTGCAGTAGCGGACGTGGTAAAGCCGGACAGCGCAGAGGCAATCCGGATACTGAAGCATATGGGCGTGCAGACCGTGATGCTCACCGGCGACAACCGCCGCACGGCAGAGGCGATCGCAGGGCAGATCGGCATTGATGCAGTGGTTGCCGACGTGCTGCCGAATGATAAGGAAGCCGTTGTGCGCAGGCTTTCGGAATATGGGAAGGTGGCCATGGTCGGCGACGGCATCAACGACGCCCCGGCGCTGACCCGCGCAGACGTCGGCATCGCCATCGGAGCGGGGGCGGACGTGGCCCTGGATGCGGCGGACGTTGTGCTGATGAAATCGAGCCTTTTGGATGTGCCGGCCGCAATCCGCCTATCCCGCCAGGTGCTGCGCAACATCCACGAAAACCTGTTTTGGGCGTTTCTTTACAACTGCATCGGGATTCCGATTGCAGCGGGCGCGTTGATCCCCATCTTCGGCCTGCAACTCAATCCAATGTTCGGCGCCGCCGCGATGAGCCTTTCGAGCTTCTGCGTTGTGATGAACGCGCTGCGGCTGAATCTGTTCCACATGCACGCTGCGAAGCGGGATACCAAGCGAAAAAAGATCCCCATGCCGGAGTTCCTATCCGGCTTTCATGAGAAACAATGCCCGGCCTTTGCGCCGGAAAAAATGGAGGTAACATCAATGAAAAAAACGATTTTGATCGAAGGCATGATGTGCGCGCATTGCCAGATGCATGTGCAGAAGGCGCTCGCCGCAATAGACGGCGTGAGCGCTGTGGATGTGAATCTGGAGGAAAAGAAGGCGACTGTGACGCTTGCCAAGGTTGTGCCGGACCAGGCGATGATGGACGCAGTGACGCAGGCCGGTTATACGCCGGTCAGCTGCTCGGCGGAGTAAAAAGCAAGCAAAGTTACCGCCAGTCGAAAAGCCGCTCCGGGGAAACAAAGCTGTTCTTTTCCCGGAGCGGCTGTTTGTATCTGTTTGAATCCGGAAGGATGCGCTGCGGCCGTAACGTGCGCTTGACACAAAAAAGAATATGATATAAAATGGAATTATACAATATAAAAGTAAATTCATCTTAATTTTACAATAAATGTATATTTTCACAAGGATAATTGTAAACTTTCTGTGAACCCCGGCATTTGTTGCATCATGCAGGGCAACAAACATTGCGTTTTTGCCTATTGGTAGAGAGTTTTTCTCAAATTCAATACCAATAGGAAGTGCAAAGATGACAGAAGAAAATTACCGTTACCGCACAAGCCAGCTTCTGCTCTGGAATCAATTTTAGGGCAGCGGCGCGTGGAAAATCCCGATGATACCCAAAGCCGCGTTTGATGAGGAAGAATTCCGGGATCTGCGGCTGATCGGCTTTGACAAAACAAAGCTGGAGGATGAACGGCATTTGGGGCGGATCGTCCATTTTTTCCTCTACGACTACAAGTTTGAGAGGGTGTGGAAGGATCCCGATCATGATATCGAAAAGCTCAAACGGTACCGGGCAGCGCTCTCACCGGATTTCAGTATGTATATAGGGAAGCGCCGCTTCCCTATGAGATGCACCCGCTGATGCAGCTTTATAACACCTTTCGCAACCGTTGGTGCGGGGCGTATTTTGCCTCGGAGGGGATGCGTGTGATCCCCACCGTGAGCTGGGGGGATGAGCGCAGCTTTGCCTTTTGCTTCGAGGGGATTCCAAAGGGGAGCACCGTGGCGGTTTCGACCTATATGGTATCGGAGCACGGGAATCGTGCGGATCAGAAACCGTTTTTCATGAAGGGCTATGAGGAGCTGCTGCGGCGGGTGGAGCCGGAGCGGATTCTCTGCTATCACGAGCCGTTCCCGGAGATGCGGGGCAACATTGTCCCGATCGATTATGAGCTCAGCTCCTGGCGGCATATGGACGACGATGCTTACGTGCCGTCTAAATACGCGAAATATATCTGCGGGCTGGAGCCAGTGCCGCCGGGCTGTGATTTGGTGATCAAGCGTGGCTATGTCATGCGGGACGCTGGCTGCCGGATGGGAATGGGCAGCGCCTACGGCGGCAAATGGAAGCCGAAGAAGGAAGAGGACAAGCGGTTTTTGGGGCAGCCGGGGGAGATAAAAATTACTTATGTAAGCGGATATAAAGTAGCAACTAAAATTGGAGAAGATGGGCGTGCAATCAGAGAGAGGCATTATACGGATCACAGGAGACCCGATAAGCATTCTGATCCTCATGATCATGAGATACATTGGGATAATCCAAATGAGCACCCCGATCCGCAAGGCCATATCAACTATCCGAATGGCGTACCGGAATTTAAATATTTTGGAGGATTTACAATGGAGCATACAGACATATTAACTGGTAACACAGGGGAAAATCATTTTGAAACAATCAATGATTTCAAAGAATGTATGCGCTACCATGGAGAGGTAGAGTTTGAGTGGAAGGGAACTCTTTATACGATCACTCATCCGGAAGGTATGATAAATATTAGCGAAGCCTGGAAGCCGGAAACGGAAAAATGGTGCGCGACGGCGGACGAAGCCCTTGAATATATGATAGACGGTGTCCGGCTTCGGGAGATCATTACACAGGTAGAAGTAAAAGCCAGGACAATATAATAGAGAATTACAAAATTCGAGTGCATGCAGGCATCTTGAGAGCCTTGCCCAATATCTGTAGATGGCATGCCAAAATTGCATCTGCCGTCGGCCGCGCGGAGAGAAGCTGTTTCTTCCTCTTCACGCGGCCTTTTCATTCATATATTAAAGATTGCGGGCGCGCAATTTCCACGCATTTTGTTTTTTTGCGGGCCGGTTTGCGGGCAGATCGCACAAACCTTGAAAATTCGTGATTCCGCCGAAATTTTTATGAAATAATTGTTGCTTTTTCCAAATCGGTGTGGTATCATATTCAAGCATGCTGTGTAGGTGTGCAGATATGCGATGATGCAGAAGGTGGCCGCCCCTTGAGGCGGGGAATTTCTGCGGAGTATGTCCGATTTACAAACCGGGCGAAAGAATACTGGCTCGCTTCGGCCGGCCGCAGTTTGTGCTGCGGCGGGTTTTCTGCGGCCAGGCGCGAACAATCGGAACCCGGATCATGTTCTCAGCAGATCCGGTTTTTCAATGCAGTAAGGTGAAACACCCGGCTCAGTGTTCAGATTTTCGCGTTGCCCGCCAACAATGAAGGAGGCGTTCCCCATGGCAGTTAAGGAAAAGATCCGCATCAGGCTCAAGGGCTACGATCACAATCTCGTCGATAAATCGGCGGAGAAGATTGTTGAGACGGCCAGAAACACAGGCGCGCAGGTCTCCGGTCCCGTGCCGCTTCCAACTGAGAAGGAAGTCGTCACCGTGCTTCGTGCCGTGCACAAGTACAAGGATTCCAGAGAGCAGTTCGAGCAGCGCACCCACAAACGGCTTATCGACATTCTCAGACCCTCGAACAAAACCGTCGAGGCTCTGACAGGTCTTGAGCTTCCCGCCGGCGTGGAAATCGAGATTAAGCTGTAAGGCTAATCCGCTTTACATGCCGCAGGTCAAGTTGGCGCAAGCCAACCAATAACCGAAGGAGGAAAGGTAAATGCAAAAAGGTTTGATCGGCAAGAAAATCGGCATGACGCAGCTTTTTGACGAGCAGGGCAATGTTGTCCCCGTTACCGTTATTGAAGCAGGCCCGTGCCCGGTCGTCCAGAAAAAGACGGTCGAAAACGACGGCTACGAAGCCGTGCAGCTCGGTTTTCAGGATGTCAAGGCTCAGCGCGTCAACAAGCCCATGAAGGGCCATTTCGCGAAGGGCAATGTCGCTCCGAAAAAGGTGCTGCGTGAATTCCGTCTCGCGGATATCAGCGCGATGAATGTCGGCGATATCCTGAAGGCTGACGTCTTTGCGGCGGGCGATCACATCGATGTGGTCGGCACCAGCAAAGGAAAAGGCACGGCAGGCGCGATTAAGAGATGGAATTTTTCCCGCCTGAAAGAGTCCCACGGTACCGGCCCGGTCGCAAGGCATGCCGGTCGGGCTGCGGCGCGTGCAGCGATCCCTCCCGTGTATTCAAAGGCAAGAAGCTTGCGGGCCATCTGGGCGCGGAACGTGTCACAATCCAGAATTTAGACGTTGTCAAGGTGGATGTGGAAAACAACCTCATCGCGGTCAAGGGCGCAGTGCCCGGCCCGAAGAACGGGATTGTCCTGCTCGCCGACAGTGTCAAGAACGCGTAAGGAAGGAGTGGAACAAATGCCTAACGTATCAGTTTCGACGCCGCCGGCAAAAAGGTGGAGACCTCGCCCTGAGCGAAGCAATCTTCGGCATCACGCCCAACGTTCCGGCGATGCACCTCATGGTGGTAAGCTATCTGGCAAACCAGCGCCAGGGCACGCAGTCTACCCTTACGCGCTCTGAAGTCAGCGGCGGTGGCAAAAAGCCGTGGCGCCAGAAGGGCTCCGGCCGTGCAAGGCAGGGCTCGACCCGCGCTCCCCAGTGGACGCACGGCGGTATTTCACATGGCCCGAAGCCGCGTGAATACGGCATTTCCGTCAACAAGAAGGTAAAGCGCCTTGCCATGAAGAGCGCGCTTTCCAGCAAGGTTGCGGGCAATGAGCTCGTTGTGCTCGACAAGCTCGCGCTCAGCGAAATTAAGACCAAAGAGGTTGTCAAGGTGCTCGGCGCCCTTCAGACCGGCAAAAAAACGCTCATCGTTCTGCCGGAGAAGGACGACACGGTTTACCGCAGCGCGCGCAACATCGCAGGCGTGAAAACAACGCTTGTCAGCACCCTGAACGTTTACGACATCCTTAACTGCGACACGATTCTTGTCCTCAAGGACGCTGTCGCGAAGATTGAGGAGGTATATGCATGAGCAAGTTAGCACAGGATATCGTCCTGCGCCCGGTCATCACCGAAGAGAGCATGCAGGGCATTGCCTTGAACAAATACACGTTTCAGGTAGCCAAGGATGCCAACAAGGTGGAGATCGCTCAGGCGGTTGAAAAGCTTTTCGGCGTAGAAGTTGAAAAGGTCAATACGATCAATGTCCGCGGCAAGCTCCGCAGGCAAGGCCGTTACGAGGGCTACACAGCCTCTTGGAAAAAGGCGATCGTAACGCTTACGGAAAAGTCCAAGAAGATCGATTTCTTCGACGGCATGATGTAAGAAAAATCCCCTTAAAATACCCGGCGGCGACGTATGGAGCCCGGCATGCTCCGCAAAGCCGCTACGAGGAGAGTGAACCAAATGTCGATTAAAATCTACAATCCGACCACGAACGCACGGCGTAATATGTCGGTAACGGATTACACGGAGCTGTCGAAGAACGGCCCTGAGAGAAGCCTGCTGGCTCCTCTGAACAAAAACTCCGGCCGCAACAGCTACGGCAGGATCACCGTCCGTCACCGCGGCGGCGGCAACCGTAAAAAATACCGTATTATCGATTTCAAGCGCGATAAGTTCGACATGGGCGCACAGGTGCTCAGCATCGAATACGACCCGAACCGTTCCGCCCATATCGCCCTGCTTCAGTATGAAGACGGCGAGAAGCGCTACATCCTCGCTCCCGCGGGCCTGAAGGCCGGCGATACTGTTGAGGCGGGCGCTAACGCGGATATCAAGCCCGGCAACGCACTGCCGCTTGCTAATATCCCGACCGGTACGTTCATCCACAATGTGGAGCTTTATCCCGGCCGTGGCGGGCAGCTGGCCCGCGCAGCGGGCAACGCCGCTCAGCTCATGGCAAAGGAAGGCGCTTATGCGTTGCTCCGTCTGCCCTCCGGCGAGTTGCGTAACGTATCCGTTAACTGCATGGCGACCATTGGCCAGGTAGGCAATGTCGATCATGAGAATGTTAAAATTGGTAAAGCTGGCCGTAAGCGCCACATGGGCTGGAGGCCGACGGTTCGCGGCTCTGTCATGAACCCGAACGACCATCCGCACGGCGGCGGCGAAGGCAAATCCCCGATCGGCCGTCCCGGTCCGGTCACGCCGTGGGGCAAGCCTGCTCTTGGCTACAAGACGCGCGCGAAGAAGAACCGCTCCGACAAGATGATTGTCAAGCGCCGTAACGGCAAGTAGTCGATGAAAGGAGCTTAAGAATTATGGGCAGAAGCGTGAAAAAGGGCCCTTTCGTACAGCCTAAGTTGCTCGAAAGAGTCCAGAAAATGAACGAAGCAGGCGAGAAGATCGTCTTAAAAACTTGGAGCCGCAGCTCCACTATTTTCCCGGACTTCGTCGGCCACACCTTTGCCGTTCACGACGGGCGCAAGCATGTGCCGGTTTATGTGACGGAGGACATGGTTGGCCACAAGCTCGGCGAGTTTGCTCCCACGAGGACCTTCCGGGGCCACGCGGGGTCGAAAACCTCGAATTCCAAATAACGGTCGAAAGGAGTGTGTCAAACATGGAAGCAATGGCTAAGGTTACGCACGTGCGCATTGCGCCGCGCAAGGTGCAGATTGTTCTGGATCTGATCCGTAATCAGCCCGCTGATAAGGCCATGGCAATTCTCAAGCACACGCCCAAGGCCGCGTGTGAAATTCTTGAGAAGCTGCTCAAGTCGGCAATCGCAAACGCTGAGGCAAACAACAATATGGATGTTTCCAGGCTGTATGTGGCGAAGTGCTATGTCTGCCAGGGCCCGACCCTCAAGCGTCTGAGGCCGAGAGCACAGGGGCGCGGATTCCGCATCAACAAGAAAACGTCGCACATCACCCTTGTACTCAAGGAAATGGAATAAGCGAAGAGGAGGTTAAACAATGGGCCAGAAGATTAATCCCACCGGCTTGCGTGTCGGTGTTATTAAGGATTGGGAATCCCGCTGGTATGCGAAGAACGCAGACTTCGGTGATATGCTTGTAGAAGATTATAATCTGCGCGAGTGGCTGCTGACTAAGCTTGCCCCGGCCGGCGTTCCCAAGATCGAGATTGAGCGCGACGCAAACCGTGTGCGTATCAATATCCACTGCGCAAAGCCCGGCATGGTAATCGGCCGCGGTGGCTCCGAGATTGACAAGCTCAAAGCGGAGTGCGAGAAGAAGCTCGGCAAGGACGTTTCTCTGAATATTGTGGAGATTAAGTCCCCCGATCTGAATGCGCAGCTTGTGGCGGAGAGCATCGCTTCCCAGCTCGAACGCCGTATTTCCTTCCGCCGCGCCCTCAAGCAGGCCATCGGCCGCACAATGAAGCTTGGCGCGAAGGGCATCAAAACGCAGGTTTCCGGCCGTTTGGGCGGCGCCGATATCGCCCGTACGGAGCACTATCATGAGGGAACTATCCCGTTGCAGACCATCCGCGCGGATATCGATTACGGCTTTGCTGAGGCAAAGACGACGTATGGCCGCGTTGGCGTGAAGGTCTGGATTTATCGCGGCGAGGTGCTGCATGACAATGCAAACCGCAGGCCGCGCAGGGAAGGAGGAGCTCGATAATGCTGTTACCGAAGCGTGTCAAATACCGCAGGGTGCAAAGAGGCCGTTTGAAAGGCAAGGCTACCCGCGGCAATCAGGTAAACTACGGCGATTTTGGTCTCGTTGCACTCGAGCCCGCCTGGATCACCTCCAATCAGATTGAGGCGGCCCGTATCGCCATGACGCGTTACATTAAGCGCGGCGGCCAGGTTTGGATCAAGATCTTCCCGGATAAGCCGATCACCGAGAAGCCGGCGGAAACCCGCATGGGTTCCGGTAAAGGTTCCCCCGAGTATTGGGTGGCGGTTGTAAAGCCCGGCAGGGTCATGTTTGAGATCGCGGGCGTTGATGAGGAGCTTGCGCGTGAGGCGATGCGCCTTGCGGCCAACAAGCTGCCGATCAAGTGCAAATTTGTAACGAAAGAAGAAACGGGTGGTGAGCAGTAATGAAAGCCAGTGAAATGAGAAAACTGTCCCCCGCGGAGCTTGATGCCAAGCTGATCGAATTAAAGGACGAGCTTTTTAATCTGCGCTTCCAGCAAGCCATAAACCAGCTCGATAACCCGATGCGAATCAATGCCGTCAAGAAGGATATCGCCCGCATCAAAACGATTCAGCGCGATATCGAACTGCACGGCGCGACTTCGTGAGGGAAGGGAGGCTAAAGCATGAGCGAAAGAAACCTCAGAAAAACGCAGGTGGGTATTGTCACCAGCGATAAGATGGATAAAACCGTGGTTGTTTCCGTAAAGGACAGGGTAAAGCATCCGCTTTACAAGAAAATTGTCAACCGCACTGTGAAGCTCAAGGCACACGGATGAGAAGAATGAGTGCGGCATAGGCGACCGTGTTCTCGTCATGGAGACCCGCCCGATGTCGAAGGACAAAAGATGGCGCGTGGTCGAAATCATTGAAAAAGCCAAATAAGTTTGGCGTAACACAAGGAGGAAAACACTGTGATACAGCAGCAGAGTTACCTCAAGGTTGCCGACAATACGGGCGCGAAGGAGCTTATGTGTATCCGCGTGCTCGGCGGTTCCGGCAGGAGGTATGCCAATATCGGCGACGTAGTGGTTGCTTCGGTTAAAAAAGCAGCACCCGGCGGCGTTGTAAAAAAAGGCGAAGTTGTAAAAGCGGTTGTCGTCCGCACCGCGAGCGGCGTGCGCCGCGAGGACGGTACGTATATCCGGTTCGACGAGAATGCGGCCGTTATTATTAAGGACGATAAGAATCCCAGGGGCACACGTATTTTTGGACCGGTGGCCAGAGAACTGCGCGAGAAAGATTATCTCAAGATTCTCTCCCTCGCTCCGGAAGTGCTTTAAGGGGAGGTAAGAATTTATGAACAATAAAGTGCATGTGAAAACCGGCGATGAGGTCATCGTCATCAACGGCAAGAATCGCGGCATGAAGGGCAAGGTTTTACAGGTTAGCCCCGCTGAGGGCAAGGTCATCGTCGAGGGCGTTAACATTGTTACCAAGCATGTGAAACCCCGCAAGATGGGCGAGCCCGGCGGCCTGATTAAGGCGGAAAGCGCGCTCTATGCCAGCAAGGTTCAGCTCATCTGCCCGAAGTGCGGCCGCCCGACCCGGATTGGCCACGCGATCAACAGCAAGGGCAAGAAGGTGCGCACCTGCAAGAAGAGCGACTGCCTCGCTCAGTTTGAATAAAGGGAGGGACATGACACATGGCAAGACTCAAGGAACTCTATGTCAATGAGGTAGCCCCTGCACTGATGAAAAAGTTCGCGTATAAAAGCGTCATGCAAATCCCGAAGCTTGACAAGATCGTCATCAATGTCGGCTGCGGCGAAGCGCGCGACAACCCGAAGGTGCTTGACGCCGTCGTTGCCGACGTTTCCGCGATCACGGGCCAGAAGCCCGTTCTGTGCAAGGCGAAAAAATCCGTTGCAAACTTTAAGCTCCGCGAGGGCATGGTAATCGGCGTAAAAGTTACCCTGCGCGGCGAGCGGATGTATGAATTCCTCGACCGTTTCTTCAATCTCGCGCTGCCCCGCGTGAGGGACTTCCGGGGCATTAACCCCAACTCCTTTGACGGCCGCGGAAACTATTCCATGGGCATCAGGGAGCAGCTGATTTTCCCGGAAATTGATTATGATAAGATCGATAAAGTCCGCGGTATGGACATCTGCTTTGTCACCACCGCAAACACGGACGAAGAAGCCCGCGAGCTGCTCGCTCTGATGGGCGCTCCGTTCTCGAAGTAAGGAGGGATTATTGTGGCCAAAAAGTCGATGAAAGTCAAACAGGCAAGACCCGCGAAATATTCATCCAGGGAATACAACAGGTGCAAAATCTGTGGCCGGCCGCACGCCTATCTTCGGAAGTACGGAGTTTGCCGTATCTGCTTTAGGGAGCTCGCCCATGCGGGCCAGATCCCGGGCGTGAAGAAGGCCAGCTGGTAAAGAGCAATTGCAAAGGAGGTTGACGGCATGCAAATTACCGATTCGATAGCCGATATGCTCACCAGAATTCGCAATGCGAATTCGGCAAAGCATGATACGGTTCAGATTCCCGCATCCAACATGAAGAAAGCAATTGCTCAGATTCTTGTGGATGAGGGCTATGTAAAAAGCTTTAAAGTGATTGACGACGGCAAGCAGGGCATGATTGAGATTGCGCTCAAATATGGCCCGAACAAATCCCAGGTCATCACTGGTCTGCGCAGGGTTTCCAAGCCCGGCCTGCGCATTTACACCAATTGTGAGGAGATGCCCAAGGTCATGAAGGGCCTCGGTGTTGCAATCCTCTCCACATCCAAGGGCGTTATGACGGACAAGGAAGCCCGCAAGGCCAATGTTGGCGGCGAGGTCCTTGCATTTATCTGGTAAGGAGGTGCAGGAAGGAATGTCACGTATCGGCAGAAAGCCAATCGTTATTCCAGCAGGCGTCGATGTGAAAATCGATGGAAGCACTGTCACCGTTAAGGGCCCGAAGGGCACCCTTTCCAGAACAGTGCATCAGAATATGAATGTCGCGGTGGAGGATGGCGTGATTCACGTTACCCGCCCGGACGACAATAAGCTCAACCGTTCGCTCCATGGCCTGACCCGCACTCTGGTGGCCAACATGGTCGAAGGTGTGGAAAAGGGCTTTAGCAAAGAGCTCGAGATCAACGGCGTCGGTTATCGTGCCGCAAAGCAGGGTAAGGATCTTGTTTTAAACATCGGCTACTCCCATCAGGTGATTGTGCCTGAAACCGACGGGATCGCCATTGAGGTTCCCTCGCCGAACAAGGTTGTCATTTCCGGCCCCGACAAGCAGAAGGTCGGCCAGTTTGCAGCGCAGGTGCGTGAGAAGCGTCCGCCAGAGCCTTATAAGGGCAAGGGCATTAAGTACGTTGATGAGCACATCCGCCGCAAGGAAGGCAAGGCCGGTAAGGGCGGCAAGTAATCTGAATCGAAGGAGTGAAACGAAATGGTGAACAGACCTGACAGCAATAAGGCGCGTCAGACCCGCCACAAGAGAGTGCGCGGCAAGATTTCCGGCACTGCTGAGTGCCCGCGTCTTAACGTATTCCGCTCCCTGCAGAATATCTACGCTCAGTTAATCGACGACGACAAGGGCGTTACCCTTGTATCCGCTTCAACTGTGGAAAAGGATTTCGAGGAATACGGCGGAAATAAGAGCGCTGCCCGCAAGGTGGGCGAACTGCTCGCAAAGCGCGCCGCTGAAAAGGATATCACGAAGGTCGTTTTTGACCGCGGCGGCTATATCTATCACGGCCGTGTGCAAGAGCTGGCCGAAGGCGCCCGTGAGGGCGGCCTCAAGTTCTAAACGAAGGAGGAATACTTTTGGCTAAGATTGACGCATCGGCTACGGAACTCCAGGAGCGCGTAGTTGCCATCAACCGCGTATCCAAAACCGTTAAGGGCGGCCGTATCTTCAAGTTCGCGGCGCTCGTTGTCGTCGGCGATGGCAACGGTTCTGTTGGCTTCGGCCTCGGTAAATCGGGCGAAGTCCCGGACGCAATTCGCAAGGGCATTGAGGATGCGAAGAAAAATATGATCAAGGTAGCGCTCAAGGGCACTACCATTCCCCATGAGATCACCGGCAAGTTCGGCGCAGGTGTTGTGCTGCTCAAGCCCGCCGCTCCCGGTACCGGCGTTATCGCCGGCGGCCCCGTGCGTGCGGTCGTTGAGACGGTTGGCATCAAGGACATCCGCTCCAAGGCGCTGCGTTCCAACAACCCCTGCAATGTAGTCAGAGCGACCATCGACGGTCTCTCAAAGCTGCGCAATGTCGACGAGGTTGCCGCCATCCGCGGCAAGTCGGCCAAACAAATTCTAGGTTAAGGAGGGTGGATAAAATGGCAGACGTCAAGGTAAAGCTTGTCAAGAGCCTGATCGGCAGCAAAAAGGATCAGATTGCCACCGCCCATGCACTTGGTCTTCGTAAGATCGGGGACGTATCCGTTCAGCCGGATAATCCCCAGACGCAGGGTAAGGTGAAAAAGATCATCCACCTTATTGAGGTAACCGAAGCGTAAGCAAGGAGGTGCGAATAAATGAAGTTGCACGAACTTTCACCGGCCGCTGGCTCCAAAAAGGAAGTTAAGCGGATCGGCAGAGGTGCAGGATCCGGTCAAGGCAAAACGGCTGGTAAGGGCCACAAGGGCCAGAAGGCCCGTGCGGGCCGCGGCATGCGCCCGGGTTTTGAAGGCGGCCAGATGCCGCTGCAAAGGCGTGTACCCAAGAGGGGCTTTGTCAATATTTTTGGCAAGGAGTTCTCTATTGTAAATGTTTCCGCGCTTGATCAGTCTTTTGAAGACGGTGCGGTGGTTGACATTGACGCGCTGATCGAAAAGGGCCTTGTCAAAAAGGTGCTCGACGGCGTGAAAATCTTAGGAAACGGCGAGATCAGCAAGAAACTTACCGTGCAGGTAAATGCTTACTCAGAGGCCGCGAAACAGAAGATCGAGGCGGCAGGCGGAAAGGCCGAGGTGATCTGACATGTTTCAAACCTTTATCAACGCGTGGAAGATTGCCGATCTGAGGAAGAAAATGCTGTTTACAGCGCTGATTCTCCTTGTATTCCGGATCGGCGCCGCGATCCCGGTTCCCTTTGTGGATATCGGGGCCGCGGGCATCATTGCCGATCCCAACGCCGGGAACTTCATGAACTATTTGAGCATGATGACCGGCGACGCGTTCAACTACGGCACGATCTTCGCAATGTCGATCACGCCGTATATCAACAGCTCCATTATCATGCAGCTGTTGACGGTGGCGATCCCCGCTTTGGAACGACTCTCCAAAGACGGCGAGGAAGGCCGCAAGAAGATTGCCGCAATTACCCGTTATGTGGCGGTTGCACTCGGCCTTTTGCAGAGCACCGCTTACTACTTCTATCTTCGCAACACGAAGACCAACGGCGTAAACTTCCTGCTGAAGGATCCCGCGACCGGCGCGGATTTCACAGGCGGTTGGGCGGTATTTCAGGCCATTATCATTATCCTTGTATTGACGGCTGGCACCGCATTAATCATGTGGCTCGGCGAGCAGATCAATGAAAAAGGCATCGGCAACGGCATCTCTCTGATCCTGTTTGCCGGTATCGTTTCCCGCATCCCGACGATGGTTACCCAGCTGTTCCACCCGGAGCGCGGTTATATCTCGAAGGGCGGCGCGTATTATGCCCTGGTGCCAATCGTTGTGGTGTGCGTGCTTTTGATGATCGCATTCATCGTATGGATGGATAATTCGGAGCGCCGGATTCCCGTGCAGTATGCAAAACGCGTGGTTGGGCGCAAAATGTATGGAGGCCAGTCCACGCATATTCCGATTAAGGTGAATATGAGCGGCGTTATGCCGATCATTTTCGCAAGCTCCATCCTTTCCCTCCCGCCCACCATCGAGCTGTTTATGACTGTCAAGGAGGGCAGCGGCTGGGAGACGTTCTTCAATCTCTTTAAAGCGCAAAGCCCGTTTTATGCGGTGATCTATTTCGTTCTCATTATCTTCTTCGCGTATTTCTATGCGACGATCCAGTACAATCCGATCGAGATGGCGAATAACATCCGCAAAAACAGCGGCGCGATCCCTGGCATTCGTCCTGGTAAGCCCACGTCTGATTATATCAGCCGGATTCTGTCAAGAATTACATTGCTCGGCGCTCTTCTGCTGAGCGTTGTGGCGCTGTTCCCGATCCTGTTCTCTCAGATTACTTCGCTTGCGAAGCATCCGATGAATATTTCACTGGGCGGCACGTCTATCATCATTCTGGTCGGTGTTGCGCTTGAAACGGTGAAGCAGCTGGAATCCCAGATGATGATGCGCCACTATAAGGGCTTCCTTGACTAAGAACCGCGAAAGGAGAAAGGCATGAAACTCATTCTTCTTGGCGCGCCGGGCGCGGGTAAGGGAACGCAGGCTGAGATGCTCTCCGCCCACTATTCCATCCCCGCGATCTCCACGGGCAACATCATCCGGGAAGCCCTCAAAAAGGGCACGGAGATGGGCTTGAAGGCAAAATCCTTTATTGACGCGGGGCAGCTCGTGCCGGATAATGTCGTTATCGGCATCATCCAAGAGCGCCTTACGTTGGACGACTGTAAAAATGGTTTTATATTGGATGGCTTTCCACGCACGATCCCACAGGCAGAGGCGCTTGACGCGATGGGCATTGAGATCGACAAGGTTGTTGATATTGAGGTGCCCGATGAGCTGATTGCCGGCCGTATGGCTGGCCGCCGGGTTTGCGAGAAATGCGGTGCATCCTATCATTTAGAGCATAAACAGCCCGAGGAAGAGGGCGTCTGCGACCAGTGCGGCGGCAAGCTTGTGCAGCGCAAGGACGACCATCCTGACACGGTGCTTGACCGCCTGCGCGTTTATCATGAGCAGACGGAGCCGCTCAAAGATTACTATGCGAAAACCGGAAAGCTTCGCATTGTAGAGGGGCAGGATGAGGTGGAGCACACCTCGGCGCTGACTCTCAAAGCAGTGGAGGATTAAGCATGGTGGTGCTCAAAACAAGGCGGGAACTGGCGCTCATGCGCGATGCATGCCGCATTTCTGCCGAGGCGTTGCAGATCGCGGGGGAGGCGGTCAAACCCGGGGTGACAACCGCGGAAATTGATCGCATTGCGTATTCGTATATCGTAAAGCAGGGGGCGACGCCCAATTTCCTGCATCTTTACGGCTTCCCCGCCACCGCCTGCATATCCATAAACGACGAAGTGATTCATGGCATTCCGAGCAAAGAGCGCGTCATCCGTGAGGGTGATATCGTCAGCATCGACCTAGGAGCCGCTCTGAACGGCTTCAACGGTGACAACGCCGCCACTTTCGCGGCGGGGCCAATCAGCCCCGAAGCGAAGCGGCTGATCGACACGACGCGTGAGAGCCTTTACGAGGGTATTCGCGCGGCGGTCGCGGGCGGCAGGATCGGTGATATCGGCAGCGCGGTGCAGCGCTATTGCGAGAACGCGGCTATGGCGTCGTCCGGGAATATACCGGACATGGCGTGGGTGCAAAGCTTCATGAAGATCCGTCGGTCCCCAATTTCGGCACACCGGGCCGTGGTGTGCGCCTGTTACCAGGTATGACCCTAGCCATCGAGCCCATGATTAATCAGGGCACTGCACAGATCAAATCGATGCCAGACGGCTGGACGGTCAAAACCGCCGATGGAAAGCTTTCCGCTCACTTTGAGCATACCGTGGCAATCACGGCGGACGGCCCTCAGATCCTAACGCAAGTTTAGGGGAGGGGTCGCATGGAGTTTCAAGTGGGAGACGTCGTTTGCTCAAAAGCCGGGCGCGACGAGGGAACTTTTTGGTGGTAGTCGGCATCGAGGGCGGGTACCCTTTACTGTGCGACGGAAAGCAGAGGCCGCTTGAACGGCCAAAGCGAAAAAATCCGCTGCATCTGGCATGGACCAACCGCCATATCGATCTGCAAACGATGGAAACCAATCGTGCATTACGCAGGGCGCTGCGCAACCTAGAGGAAGCGGGCGCAGTTCGTGTCACAAAGGGAGGTTAAGCTGTGTCGAAACAGGATATGATCGAGATTGAGGGTACCGTGACAGAAGCTCTTCCAAACGCGACCTTCAAGGTGGCGCTGGAGGGCGGTCACGAGATTTTAGCCCATATTTCCGGTAAACTGCGCATGAATTTCATCCGCATTCTGCCGGGCGATAAGGTGACAGTTGAGATGTCGCCATATGATTTGACCCGCGGGCGCATCACATGGCGCTCCAAATAAGGAGGTAATCGAATGAAAGTCAGGCCTTCTGTTAAGAAAATTTGCGAAAAGTGCAAGATCATTAAGCGCAAGGGGAAAGTCATGGTGATCTGTGAGAACCCCAAGCATAAGCAGCGCCAGGGCTAAGCCTTGGCCGATCAGGAAAAACCACTTATGGAGGTGCAAGTGACAAATGGCGCGTATTTCAGGTGTTGACCTGCCGAGAGACAAGCGTGTTGAAATCGGCTTGACCTATATTTACGGCATCGGCCGCAAGACCGCCAGCGACATCATCAAAGCCACAGGCGTAAACCCGGATATCCGGGTCAAGGACCTGAGCGAAGACGATGTTTCCAAGCTTCGTGAGTATATTGACCATAACGTCAAGGTAGAGGGCGACCTGCGCCGGGAGACGGCCTTTGATATCAAAAGGCTCATCGAAATCGGCTGTTACCGTGGCGTGCGGCATCGCAAGGGCCTGCCCGTGAGGGGCCAGCGCTCTAAGACGAACGCCCGCACACGTAAGGGCCCGAAGAAGACGATCGCGAACAAGAAGAAGTAAGCTAGGAGGGATAGAATGGCTACAAAAGCTTCCGGGAAAAAGACCGTTGCCACGCGCAGACGCCGTGAGCGTAAAAATATCGAACGCGGTGCGGCGCATATCCAGTCCACGTTCAACAATACCATTGTGACTATCACGGATACACAGGGCAATGCGGTATCCTGGGCAAGCGCGGGCGAAATGGGCTTCCGTGGCTCCAGAAAATCCACCCCCTTTGCCGCACAGACCGCTGCTGAAACAGCTGCCAAGGCTGCGATGGAGCACGGCATGAAAACGGTTGAGGTTTATGTAAAGGGCCCGGGCTCCGGGCGTGAGGCCGCCATCCGTGCGTTGCAGACCGCAGGGCTGGATGTCAGCATGATTAAGGATGTCACCCCGATCCCGCATAACGGCTGCCGCCCGCCGAAGAGAAGGCGCGTATAACCAATTCAGGAGGTGTAACGAACTTATGTCAAGATATACCGATCCGGTTTGCAAGCTGTGCCGCCGCGAGGGCAAAAAGCTGTTCCTTAAGGGCGAGCGCTGCTACACGAACAAGTGCTCCGTGGAGCGCCGTTCCTATGCGCCGGGCCAGCACGGCCAGAGCCGGAAGAAAACTTCCGAATATGGCCTCCAGCTGCGTGCCAAGCAGCAGGCCCGCCGTTACTACGGCATTCAGGAGAGCCAGTTCCGTAAATATTTCGAGATGGCGGAGCGTCGTCAGGGCGTAACGGGCGAAAACCTGCTGCGCATCTGCGAGAGCAGGCTCGATAATGTTGTTTACCTGCTGGGCTGGGCCTCGTCTCGTGCGGAAGGCCGTCAGCTCGTGAACCATGGCCATTTTCAGGTCAATGGCAAAAAGGTCAACATCCCGTCCTATCTTCTGCGCGCGGGTGATGTGGTTACGATTAAGCAGACCAGCCGTGACAGCGAGAAGATCAAGGCGACGGTTGAAGCAAACGCTTCCCGCCCTGTTCCACAGTGGCTGGACCTTGACAGGGAAAACCTGCAAGCGAAAATCGTCAACCTTCCGGAGCGCGATCAGATTGCTGTTCCCGTGGAAGAGCATCTTATCGTTGAGTTCTACTCCAAATAATGCAGCCTGACGAGGTTGTTTTTTGGAGGAACGCAGTACCGCAGGCCGGCCGCCTGAGTTTAACAAGGAGGGTTTTGAATGATTGAAATTGAAAAGCCCAGAATCGAAACGACCGATTTGAAGCCGGACGGGACCTATGGCAAATTCATCGTGGAGCCGCTGGAGCGCGGCTACGGCACGACGCTTGGCAACAGCCTGCGCCGCGTCCTGCTCTCCTCGCTGCCGGGATATGCCATTACCTCCGTTAAAATTGACAACGTTCTGCACGAATTCTCCACGCTCCCCGGTGTGAAGGAGGACGTTACCGAGATTGTCCTGAATCTGAAGAATGTGATTCTCAAGATTCACGGAGACGGCCCCAAGACTGTCTACATTGAAGGCAGCGGCGAGTGCGAGATTACCGCGGGCAACATCAAAACAGACTCCGAGGTAGAAATTCTCAATCCCGAGCTTCACATTGCTTCGCTGGATAAGGATGCCCATTTGAACATGGAGCTCACAGTTGACCGCGGCCGCGGTTACGTTCCGGCGGAAAGAAACAAGCAGCAGATGCAGCCGGTTATCGGCGTCATCGCTGTGGACTCTATCTATACCCCTGTGCTGAAAGTGAACTACACAGTCGAGAATACGCGTGTCGGCCAGATTACCGATTATGACAAGCTGACCCTTGAGGTATGGACGAATGGGACCATCTCCGCCAAGGAGGCGGTATCCCTGGGAGCCAAGATCCTCAACGAGCATCTCAATCTCTTCGTAGATCTCTCCGACGAGGCCTATGATGCGGAGATTATGGTCGTCAAGGATGACAACGGCAAAGAAAAGGTTCTGGAGATGACCATTGAGGAACTTGACTTGTCTGTGCGTTCCTTTAACTGCCTGAAACGGGCGGGGATCAACACGGTGGAGGATTTGATCAACAAGTCCGAAGAGGATATGATGAAGGTGAGAAACCTGGGCCGCAAATCGCTTGACGAGGTTGTGGCAAAGCTGGAGTCTCTCGGATTCGACCTCCGCAAGGACGAAGAGTAAGACCGACGAGGTAAAGGAGTGATTTTGAATGCCCGGTACCAGGAAACTTGGCAGGACCACGGACCATCGCAAAGCGATGCTTCGGGCTATGGTGACCTATCTCTTGGAGAACGGCAAAATCGAGACCACTGTTACGAGGGCCAAAGAGGTCCGCTCCATGGCGGAGAAAATGATTACGCTCGCCAAGGAGCCTTCCCTGCATGCCAAGCGCATGGCGCTTGCGTATGTTACAAAGGAGGACGTGGTTAAGAAGCTGTTCGACGAGATTGCCCCGAAATATAAGGATGTCAACGGCGGCTACTGCCGCATCATTAAGACCGGCCCGCGCCGCGGCGACGCAGCGGAGATGTGCATCATCGAGCTGGTCTGAAACAAGCAAAAAACAGCATAATAAAAGAGAAGCCGCAGGTGGATCACTCCGCCTGCGGTGTTTTTATAGAATGTAAATTTTTGTAATACTATACAAATTGAATATCAATATATTGGGATTTATACCAATTCACCTATATGGTTGGGTGAAGTATAATGAAATT
>ENA-OQAB01000350-OQAB01000350.1-human-gut-metagenome-genome-assembly--contig:-NODE-350-length-26337-cov-2.449103_pt1 | contig 26337 bp, 21 predicted proteins | sample MGYA00242490_ERZ504517 | MGnify/ENA primary metagenome ERZ504517 (study PRJEB26092, sample SAMD00036298) | human gut metagenome | host: Homo sapiens | study: EMG produced TPA metagenomics assembly of...
AATAGTTTAGATAGTTCTTCTTGATATTTCGGATTGAGCGCATAAGCCGCTCCATATCCTTCGGTCACGATAATGGTAGGACGATCATAACCTACATGGCCTACGATAACCCGTTGCGTAAATGTTCCGGCGGCGGGGTCTTTCGGATCGACCTGCTGAGTAATACGTACTACATATTTCTCCGGATAATAATCGGATTGAAGTTTTTCAATGCCACTAATTCCTTTTAGGGCGGCAAGCTTCTCTTGTAAATCTCCGGGAGCGGCCATTACCGTCATCACCGACAGGAAGAAAAGAAGCAAGAAGTTAAATGTTCTTCTCATGGTAATTTAGTCTTTTAGATATTGTATTGTTCGTAATAATCCCTCATATTTGGCGCGTTTCACCGCCGAATGCGCAAAGATACGATTATAATCCTCACGGCTCAATGCCTTGAGGTCGTCTTTTTTAAGGGAGAGCAAAGAAGGGGTGGGATGAAAGGCTGCTACTGCCGTAGGCATAGCGAAGCGGTTCCAAGGACAAACGGCTTGGCAGGTGTCGCATCCATAGATACGGTTACCTAAAAGGACGGCTTGCTCAACAGGGATTTCTCCACGATGCTCAATCGTAAGATAAGAGATACATTTACGGGCATTCAAACGTTTCGGCCCTTCCAAGGCTCCGGTAGGACAAGCGTCCAAACAGCGGATGCAGGAACCGCAGTGATTCTTTTTGGGGGAATCATAGGTATCGACTACCAAAGTTGTCACGATCTCCCCAAGGAAAAAGAAAGAGCCTTTGCCCGGGATGATTAGATTCGTATTCTTTCCGATCCATCCCAAACCGGCTTTCCAAGCCCAATAACGCTCTAACAGAGGGGCGGAGTCCGTGAATACACGGGCCTCATTGTTGGAGGGATGATGCTCGGTTATCGCTTTCCATAATTGGCGAAGTTTATCCTTTACGACCCCATGATAATCTTCTCCGTACGCATAATACGAGATATAAGGTTCCGCCGGATTCCGGAGAACTTTCGGATAATAATTCAAGGCTACTGAGATAACCGATTTGGCACCTTCCACCAAGCCATCCGGATTGAGACGGATTTCCCGATGATTCTCCATGTATTTCATTCCAGCATGGTAGCCTTCCGCGATCCATTGGTCAAAATAAGCCTCCTCGCTCCCGGCCTTCGCTACTTCAGCGATACCGCAAGCGGAGAAGCCTAATTCCATAGCTTTATCTTTTATAAACTGGGAGATACCCATTATTCAAAAACTTTAAACTCGTAACCTTCCTTTAAGAGCCATTCGACAGCCCGGGGCATTGCCTCACGCATATTGCGCTCGGCTTTCAAAGAATCGTGGAAGACGATAACAGAACCATTACGGGTATAGTTCTTTACCACGTTGAAGACACCGTTCGGAGTCATATGAGGGCTATAGTCACGGGTGACCACGTCCCACATCACGATATGATAATGGCGGCGAAGCCATACAACCTGCGGAAAACGCATATGCCCGTGAGGAGGCCGGAATAAATTGCTGGGAATATATTCGGCTGCCTTTTCCACATTCGCCAAATAATTCTTCGTCCAGAACTTGATGCCTTGGATATGATTGAACGTATGGTTACCAACACGGTGCCCACGATCTATCACCATCTGGAAGACCTCGGATGCTTACGTAACATTATCCCTACCATCAAAAAGGTAGCCTTGATCCATACGTATCCAATATATCTAAAACCCAAGGGGTAACCTCGGGAATCGGGCCATCGTCGAAGGTGAGATACACACACTTCTTCTCTGCCGGTATTCGCCAAGTTACCCCCGGGAACAGTGCCCTGTAAAACCAAGGCGGTTGTTCTATAAACATACTTTGTTAGTCTTTTGCCACTGATCCGTACGCCATACGGTAATTATCAAATTCCTCTTGATAAGGCTTAGCGAACTCCGGATTGTATTGTTTGCTTACACGCAATACCTCTTGGAGAACCGCCAAGTTATGACCTAAATCACTCTCGACAGATGATAATTGCCCCGGACGCAAACGGAAATACCAGTTTATACTGCGCAACGCATTGTCCGCTATACCTTTATAAACCATCTCCGCCTTCTCCTTCTGGCCCAACTCGTAATACAGCTCACCTAAAGAAAGAGCGCTATAATCCAACGGAACATTCTCGGGAGGCAATACTTCCATCGCCTTATCCAATACGTTCAGTGCCTTCTCATTCTTACCTTCCGCAACCAAAGCGGCAGCCAACTTACTGAACAATGCGATACGATAGCTCTTGCACATCCGCATTACATTCTCATCCAAGTACACACCCGGCGTATTGACACCACCCCATTTGAACTTATTCATCACGTTGTCATACATCTTCTCCGTATTGATCGAACGAACAGTTCCCTGTGTCTCCATCGGAACGATCTGATAAGCCATACCGGTCTGCTGGAAGTACGGATCCAATTTCACGAACTGATCCGGGCTTACGGTAATCGCGTAATAGATCGGACGGTTCCAGTCATTCGTCTGCAACATATCCAAGATAATCAACTCTTGCTTACCCAAGACATCCTTGCCTTTCAAGTCAATCTTCATCTCTTTCTGCAAATACGGCAAGTTAGCAGTATCGATCACGCCAGCAGCCATAACCGCGGCGGAATCTACCCCCATCGTCAATGTCTGCGCAGGAATATAATCTAATTCTTGATTGATACCCGGGATCTTCTTAAACTTCGGATCGTTACTACGAACGAAATCAAGAGCGGTCTTCAGATCAATCGATTTATCCGTCATCGGGAATACATAAGCGGCATCACGAGTACCTTGCACATAATCCTCCGGTTGCCAAGAGATTGGAAGCGGATCGGATTCGTATGCTTGCTTCTTCATTTGGTTGATATACCAGTCGGTTTGCAAATAGCTCGTATTACATACACGTACATCCGTACGGATACCTTCCACCTCCTGTGCGTACCACAACGGGAATGTGTCATTATCACCATTCGTAAATATGACAGCGTTCGGCTCGCAAGATTCCAAATAGTTCGCACCGAAATCACGGCAAACATAACGGTTCGAGCGATCATGGTCGTCCCAGTTCTGCGCACCCATCTGGATAGGAACCAACAAGCAGAGTACCGTAGCGACAGAACCCGCTATCACCGGAGATAACTTGCCATACTTCTGCAATCCTTTCGCCAAGGCCGCCACACCGAAACCGATCCATATACAGAACGCATAGAATGATCCGGCATACGCATAGTCTCGCTCACGAGGTTGATACGGCGTCTGGTTCAAGTAAAGCACGATCGCGATACCCGTCATAAAGAACAAGAAGAACGTGATCCAGAATCCCTGAATGCCCTTCTTTCCGGCATAAGCTTGGAATAGAAGCCCCAAGATACCCAATAGAAGCGGTAACATATAATATACGTTATGCCCCTTATTGTTGATAATATCGAACGGCATATCCTCTTGCGGGCCCACTAAAGCCTCATCAATAAACGGAATACCGGTTATCCAGTTACCATTCGAGACCTCACCGTTACCTTGTATATCGTTCTGCCGTCCGGAGAAGTTCCACATGAAATAACGCCAGTACATGAAATTCAGCTGATAAGCGAAGAAATAACGCAAATTCTCGGCAAATGTAGGTTTCATCACCGTCACCATCTCACCGCAACGGTTGAACTTCACCGGTGTACCTTTCACTTGTGCCCACTCCTTATAAGCAGCCACATGACGTCCGTCGCTACTATACATACGGGGGAAAAGCATACTCAACTCATCCACGTATTCGTATTCCGTATCGTAACGAGAGATATAATAATGATCCTTCTCGTTTTTATCTTTCTTAATGACACGGCTCCAAGTCGGCTCACCCTCTTTCGATACAGGTACACAAGTGCCGCCTTGGTTCTCACGCTTCACCTCAGAGACATAGGTCTGACCGTAGATCAACGGAGTCTTACCGTATTGCTCGCGAGCCAAATAGGTACGCAAGGTAAAGATATCTTGCGGAGCGTTTTGGTTCATAGGCGTATCGGCTGTCGCACGGATCAATGTCAAGGCATAGGATGAATAACCCACTACAATTACCATCAAGCAGACCAAGATCGTATTCAGCATCTTGATATTTACCTTCTTGCTCATGAACAAATAAGCCGTCAAGGCAGCCGTGAGGATCACGGCGATCACGTAACCACTACCGATAAACGGAATACCCAACAATACGATCGAGAGAATAAAGGATATCTTCATCCGCACCGGATGGATCTCGTCTTGCATCGTCTCCCAGATCGCCCAGATCAAGGAAGCCGCCAAGATAATTACGAACGCATATACACCCGAGTTATACGGCATACCGAACGTATTGACAAACAACAGCTCGAAATAACCGCAAACCTCAACCAAGCCTTGTACGACACCATACATCATCAAGCCCACGATAGCGAACGACACCAATAAAGCGATCAGCGTACCCTTCATCGTAGGATTCGGGAATTTCTTATAATAATATACCAGTACGATAGCCGGGATACACAATAAATTCAGCAAATGGACACCGATACTCAGACCCATCAAATAAGCGATCAGCACGATCCAACGATCGGCATGCGGACGATCGGCGGCTTCTTCCCATTTCAGGATCAACCAGAATACCAAGGCGGTAAACAAGGAAGAATAAGCATATACCTCGCCCTCCACGGCGCTAAACCAGAAAGTATCGCTAAACGTATAAGCCAAAGAACCTACCAAACCGCAACCCATGATCGTAATCATCTGTCCCAGAGACATCGTCTTATCGTCTTCCACGATAATCTTACGAGCCAAATGAGTAATACTCCAGAAAAGGAATAAGATCGTCAGGCCGCTAAAGAGGGCGGACATCGTATTGACCATTACCGCCACCTTGGAAGGGTCCGAGGCGAACTGCGTAAATAAATTGGCTGTTAACATGAAGAAAGGAGCTCCGGGCGGATGCCCTACTTCCAATTTGTATGCCGAAGAGATAAACTCACCACAATCCCAGAAACTGGCGGTGGGTTCCATTGTCATCAGATAAACGGTAGAAGCGATCAAAAAAACGACCCACCCCAACACGTTGTTGATTAGTTTGTACTTTCCCATACTTTGTATAAGTGTGATAATTAATTGTTTCTACTTGCATACCCACACGGGCAGTCGGCCGCAAAGGTAATCATTTACGTTTAATACCTAACGTTCCATTCCCCTATAAATTATATAGAATAGATTAGAATTATATTAAACAAACCTTATCACTCAAGTGTTAATAGAATAGTTGAGTATTAAAATTATAGGGAGATGAAAGAAAATTATGAACTAATTGATAATGAAGAACGCCACCAATATGAATTTCATATAGAGCGATACGTTCCCAGAATAGAGTATATAAAAAATAAGGATGGGGTAATTTATCTCACCCACACTGAGGTTCCCATGGAGCTTGGAGGTAAAGGAATTGGTAGCCAATTGGTGGAGAAAGTGCTCTTGGATATCGAGAAGAAAGACTTACGTCTCGTTCCGTTATGTCCGTTCGTAGCTGGATATATCCAGAAGCATCCGGATTGGAAACGCATCGTAATGAGTGGTATACATGTTTAATATTTATAACAAAATTATATGGGCAAGAAGATCGAATATACGAATGGTGAACTCACCATTATCTGGCAACCGGAGTTATGTCAACATGCCGGTATCTGTGTAAAGACTCTTCCCGGTGTCTATAAGCCGAAGGAGAGACCCTGGATACAGATAGAGAACGCGACAACCGCGGAATTAATTGCCCAAATCAATCAATGTCCGTCTGGCGCGTTGACATACCGAATGAATAAAGAGGTGAAATGAGGCCCCCCCGCCTGTCTCATCTTGATAGAAAGGAGTATTCCGTATCGGATACTCCTTTTTTCGCCATAAGGACCTCTTTCTATGATTTTTTGCTAGTTTTGTGATCTAGATTCACTATCAATGAAACAAATATGATAAAAAGACATTCTATCTTAACGGCAATCCTGCTTTGTTTCGTCGCTTTCACACAAGTGATGGCACAAGAGATGCAGGAACCCGAACCGCTTCCGATCGACCCAAAGGTTCGATACGGGAAATTGAGTAACGGATTGACCTACTACATCCGTCACAACGATCAGCCCAAAGACCGGGCAGACTTTTACATCGCCCAAAACGTAGGCTCCATCTTAGAGGAAGAGAATCAACGAGGTTTGGCTCACTTCTTGGAACATATGGCATTCGACGGCAGTAGGAACTTCCCGAATAACGGGATGGACGAATATATCGAGAGTGTAGGTATGCGCAGCGGGGAAAACTTCAACGCCTATACCTCCTTTGATGAGACCGTCTACATGATTACCAACGCCCCTGTCAACAAAAGCGGCGTGGTTGATTCTTGCTTATTGATCCTTCACGATTGGTCCGGGTTCCTAGCCTTGACCGACTCGGCTATCCAGAAAGAACGTGGGGTCATCCGTGAGGAATGGCGTACCCGACAGGATGCCCAGACTCGTCTATGGGAGCAGCAACTACCCAAGATGTACCCGGGAAGCCGTTACGCGAACCGGATGCCGATCGGTTCGATCGACGTGATCGAGAACTTCAAGCCGGACGAGTTGCGGGCTTACTACAAAAAATGGTATCGTCCGGACTTGCAAGCGATTATCATCGTGGGAGACGTAAATGTAGATCAAGTGGAGGCAACGATCAAAAAGATGTTCGCCGATGTCCCTGCCCCGGTCAACCCGGCAAAAACGGGAACAAGTATCGGTTCCCGACAATGATCTACCTCTGATCTCGATCGCCAAAGACAAGGAGGCATCCAATACGATCCTTTATATCTTCTATAAACACGATAAATTGCCCAACGACTTGAATCGTACGATTGCCGGATTGGTAAAAGACTATATCCAGCAAATATGCGCGTCGATCATGGACGAACGTTTCGATGACATCTTGCATCAAAGCGAATCCTCCGTTTATCTATGCGGAAGCCTACGACGATGATAATTTCATGATCGCGAAGAGCAAAGGAGCATGGACCGTAGCCGCTCTTGCCAAGGAAGGCGAGATCGATTCCACACTGACCACGCTTGTCAAAGAGACCCAACGGGTAAAACAATATGGCTTTACGCCATCCGAGTATGAACGGGCACGCATCAACGTGTTGAAACAATACGAGTCCGCTTACAACGAGCGGAATAACCAAAAGAACGACGCTTATGTCCGTGAATACGTGAACCATTTCACCAACGGCGGTTATATCCCGGGCATTGAGATGGAATACACGCTATTGAACCAGATCGCCCAGAATATCCCGGTAGAGCAAGTCAACCAATATATCCAAGATATGATCGGAGAGGATAATATCGTGATCGGGTTAACCGGACCGGATAAAGAAGGTATAAAATACCCGACCGAGGAGAACCTGCTCCGTACGTTCCTCAAAGCACGACAGATGCCGGTAGAGCCTTATAAGGAAACTGTCTCCAACGAGCCTTTAGTCCCGACCTTGCCGACCCCGGGCCGGATCACGGAGACAAAGACCGGCCAGCGCTTCGGAGCGACAGTATTTACCTTAAGCAATGGTATCAAGGTGGTATTGAAGCCTACCGAATTCAAGAAGGACGAGATCATCATGACCGCTACCAGCCCGGGAGGAAGCACTTTATTCGGCACGAAGGATATTGATAACTTAAAAGTTTTCAATGACGTGATCGAGATAGGTGGATTGGGCAATTTCTCCGCCACGGATCTAAGTAAGCGTCTGGCCGGAAAGAAGGTATCTTGCGCCCTATCGCTCAGTCAAGATAGTGAGAACGTGAACGGAATGGCCGCTCCTTCCGATTTGCGAACCTTATTCGAGTTAATTTACCTTAGCTTCACGGCTCCCCGCATGGACGAGGAGGCCTACGCATCTTTCGAGACACGGACAAAAGCGCAATTGCAGAATATGGAGTTAAATCCGATGGTCGCTTTCAGCGACTCTTTGTCTAAAGCGGTTTACGGAGATAATCCTCGTGCGTCACGTCTTCGTCCACAAGATTTCGAACATATCAGTTATCCTCGTATCATGGAGATGCGCAAGGAACGCTTCTCGGATGCTTCCGGTTTCGTATTCACGTTTGTAGGTAATATCCAGATCGATAGTATCCGTCCGTATATAGAGCAGTATTTAGCGACATTGCCATCTCAAGGAAAAATTGAGAAGGGAAATCCGGCGGAGGTTCCATCGACGCGTAAGGGAGACTATATGAATCGATTCAACCGCTCCATGGAAATCCCGAAAGTAACGGTAGCCAACCTCTATACCGGACAGATGGAGTACAATCTGGAGAATATCATCACCGCTACCGCATTGAAACAAGTTATGGACTTGGTATATTACGAGAAGGTACGCGAGAAAGAAGGAGGAACGTATGGCGTCGGTGTATCCGCTAGAATCTCACCTTTCCCGGAAGGAAGAACGACATTACAGATATTCTTCGATACGGACCCGGCCAAGTGGGAGCAGATGAACACGATTGTCCGCAATGAGTTGAAACGGCTTTCCGAAGTAGGCCCTCGTCAAGAAGATTTCAAGAAAACACAGGATAACCTGCTGAAACGTCATGCGGAAGTCTTGCAGGAGAACAGCTATTGGTTGAACGTATTGGATGATTATTATTACAAAGGATTTGATACTGATACGGATTATGAGTCGATTGTTAAGGCGCTGACTCCCGAGAAGATAAAGGCATTCGCCCAAAAGCTTTTGGGACAGGGTAACCGGGTAGAAGTTATCATGCAACCCTAGTTACTATTTTGAGAGGATGAGACGGGGCGTGCCCCGTCTCTACTTTGATTTCTTTAGTTTAAAATGATCGAATCCTTCCCCATAAACCCCGATTACGGCGCTTTGGGATACAAAGGCGGTCGGATCAATATCATTAATGATACGGAAAATCGTAGTGGATTGCCGTTTTTTTAGCGAGCACGAACATCATCTTCTGTTCTTGCCCCGTATATAACCCGGTAGCATCGATCACCGTAACCCCTCGGTGCAACGCATTAATCTCCTTACCAATCTCTTGATATTTCTTCGAGATGATAAAGAATTGCACGGACTGGCGAGCACTGTTCACGATCTGATCCAGCACGAAACTACAAACATATAACGTACAAAACCATATACCACTTTCTCCCAATCCTTTAGCACGAAATAACTGGAGGTGATAATAATCATATCGCAGATCATCATGACCCGCCCCAGCGTTATATCCCGGTATTTATTGATGATAGCGGCAATAATATCCGTTCCACCCGTACTACCGTTCGAGGAGAAAGCGATACCGATACCACTTCCGCAGAAGGAGGCTCCCAGCACACATGCCATAAACGGTTGATCTTGTAATAAATGCATCCCTGCTGTCAGCTCCTGGATAAGGGACAAGAAAAAAGTAAGCGTAAACACGGCAAAGATCGTCTTGATACTGAACTTAAAACCTAATATTTTCAAGGCAAGCATCAGCAAGACGGCATTAATGAGGAAGTAAGTGTACTGAACGGGAAATCCCGTAGCCCAGAAAACAATGGAAGCGATACCCGGCACTCCACCTGTCGTAATGTCATTCGGCAAAAGGAAAACGGTCCATCCGATACCGTAAAGGATCATCCCAAGAGCGATCATTAAATAGTCCCGTGTCTCCCGAAGCAGGACTTGTCTGGATAAGGAAGAAATTGATAAAGTAGATTTCATCTCATTTGTTTATTTTTAGCGGGCGCAAAGGTAATGAAAGTTATTGATAGGAAATGCTTCACCTTATATTTAGCCGGAAATATAATGGTTCACTTTCCCCTATTTACAGAGACGTAAGCAAAAGCCAAGGAATGTTAACTATTTATTAGTAATAACCCCTTTTATATAACATCACCTTTATTTAGAAAAGCTCTATAAACGAGAACATGAAGGAGAAAGCAGGCATTTATACGCCTTTTCCACGCAAAAAGACCCGTTTTTCGATAAGAATACCCTCGTTAGATTACACATATAGTCCCGTTCACCCACGCCTGTACAGGCGTAAACCCACACATATAGTCACGATAGGCTACACATATGGTCATAATGGGCGATATGACTACCTTATAATGGGCATTGTTGTCCCCTAACGACTGGGCCATAAGGCATAAGATATGAGATAGGATGAATTAATTTCGCTAGAATAAAAGGCCGTTTTCCAACAAGTCACTAGCGGATAGACGATTGCTGTTTTTTTCTTTCGTTTTTAGGAGCGAGACGTACTTTGGCCCGAAATAATCGATTCTCAAGGACTTCAGTTTACAAATTGTCACATTGATATTCTAACCGGAACACGCATAAGCCTTTTCATCCAATTGTAGAGACGGGGCGTGCCCCGTCTCTACAACCAAGTATGTATGAGCTGCAAATATAGACTTACAATCTCACATTCTCCATTTCCTCACACTTCTCTTCCCGCAAGCGTTGAATATCCTTAAGCTGGCGGTCGAAAAACATGAGCAAGTCATTGATGAGCCGTCCGTTCTGGGATAAAAGCAAAACCCCATCCATCAATTGCGTTGACAGGTAGCGAACTTTCATATTACTTACATGCTGATCGGGACGCTGCAGATAAACGGCCATACATCTGTACAAAATTGGTGCTATTTGTATCCACGGCAGTTTTAGACCTACCAATAGATTTTTAACGCTTTGCAACTGATGGTTCAGATAATCAAGGTCATCCGCATCTCTCTCAAAACAGAAAGCTTCTTTCAAGCGTCGTGCCTCTTCCTTAAAAAATACATCACTCAACATTTCCATGTTCGAAACCGGAGCGTCTTGCTCTGAACCGACAGGTTCAGTTACGGAATAGATCTTTTCCTCTTCCATAATATATTAGTTGTAAGCAGGCAGAAAAAAGAACGGTCCCGCCTGACCCGTTGATCAACACTTTACCAGAAAGCTGGAGGCACATTAATGCACTCCACGGGGGTACGGAACCGTCATATCGGATCGGTTACAGGCAAAAAAATGCCTGCAACCGAATAGAAGCAGGTATTCTACTCTGCTTTCTGGTTTTAAAATGTTGATCACAGCAAATATACTTCTTTTTCCGGATATCCAACCTATAAAGGATAAATAATGTCTAGTAAGTAAAAATCTGGAGATGATACCTCTGTTTTTACAAGCATATGCTGGAACATCCAAGCCAGATAATCCGGTTTCGGCGAAAGCGTTATCCCAACTGTTATGGTCTACACCGGGAAATTCCTTATAACGGACATCAGCTCCTGGCTTTCTTCAATGCTTCATTAGCGTCACGGGAGAATTGTACATCGACTACGCTATCGGAGCCGCCATGTAAATACTGAAAGCCGTCTTTGGCCCTTAAAGTTTGCCAAACGTTGCAAATTTGCTCCACCACAGATCGGGGTGGCAGCGGCAAACAGGTTCGGGTAACGCATCACGATATCGAACGTGCCCATACCTCCCATTGATAGGCCGGTTACGTAAATGCGTTTCGTATCGACCTTACCTTCCCGCTATATAACTATCCAATAATTTCCTTGACGGCGGCCATCGATTGTGTGGCCGGATGCATTCAACGGATAGAAACGCTTTCCTTCTTTTCCGGCGTTCAATCCCTTATATTCAGACCAAGTCTTCTCGGCCGGGCATTGAGGCGCTATAATGATAGCCGGATATTTGGTTTGATTCTCGAAAGAAGCGAACATATCGCCACCATGTATTAATTGGGCCTCATTATCCGACCCTCGTTCGCCCGCTCCGTGCAGGAACAGGATTACCGGGTATTTCTGCGCCGGATTATAATCTCGGGGATACAGAACCCGATAATTCAATTGATAACCATCACGAGCCGTAAACTGCTTTTTTCAAAAAAACTAGCCTTATCACCAGCATATCCAGCAACGGAGAGAAGAAGGCAAAGAGACAGAAAAAAAATACTTCTAAGTGTTTTCATAATCATATATTCAAATGTAAATACTATCTACTTAGATCGATAACTTCCGCAAATATAATTAAATAGTCTGTTAAGGCGTTGTATAATATCAAGATTAAAATTACTTTTGCAATAATAAGGATATAGGATATGAGTCCAAAGGCTATACTAATAAATGGATTTGATTAATTCAAACAATAATTGAACATGAGCGAGTTATCAAAGACAAATGGAACAACCACTTCGGCAAATAATAGAGCTGAGGTAACACATATTTCCCGCAATGGCTTAATATTGTGGGTAAAGGATCGGGAATATTATTTACCTTACGACAAATTCCCATGGTTCAAACGTGCTGCCGTAGATGACGTGTTTAATGTCCAACTATTAGGACGTGAGCGGATTCGTTGGGATGCTTTAGATGTAGATTTGAGCTTGTCTATCATAGCAAATCCAGATAAATACCCGTTAGTAAGTAAATAATCGAATATTGTATGTATTTTGTAGAGACAGATTGTCCTATCTCTACAAAATACATTTGAAAATGATACCGGAAGATTATTGGGCTTCCTGTATTTTTGTCGCTTCTGATACACCGTTCTCGTTGAATGCCTCGATGGTGAAATAATAAGGCTGGTCGGTGGACAGACTCTTTAAAAGTAATTCATTCTTTCCGTATAGGAGCCATGAGTTGTATAGTTTATCGGGAGCGATGCCCCAACGGATGTTGTAGCCTTGGCTGTTTTTGACAGCGTCCCAAGTGATCATAGCGTCACGGCGATCCGCTTGGCGAACGACCTTGAAGTTCTTCACCGTCGCAGGTTTCTTGCCCTCACCGATACCGAACACACGCAAGTCCGAGATCGCCAGATGAGGCGTCGGGACCTCTATATTCTTATAACGGACATAACGGACACGAGCCGGATTATCCACTTGTACGTAGTCATTCGGGACATCCTTATAATTATTCCGGCGATCCACCAACGTTACCCAATCCTGCCCGTCCAAAGAGCCTTCCACCGCATAACGGTGGCGTAAACCGGGAATACGTCCATACATATTCGATTGATGATCATGATAATTCACTTGCACGGCATATACCATAGCGGGAGCCTCCAGATCGATCTCTACCCATTCGGTATCTCCATTCGTGCGAGCCATCCAGAATGTCTTACATTCCTCATCCGTCAAGTTGGCCGGAAGGAAATTGGCGGAAGTCTTGGGACGGTTCGATTCCGTGAATCCTTGTGCGGCGGGAGCGGAACCCTCCGCATACGAGGAAGCTTTCACCGGCTTTTTATAAGAAAGCAACATCCACCCCGTAAACTCTCCTTTCTTTCCCGGCTCGGCGGGAGCGTAATGCGGATAATCACCGAAGTTATTATCACAATACATAATGCCCTCCTTATCGAAGAAAGTAGGATACATGCAGAGGCGACGCTCCCAATTCACCGTAGCCGAGAGAGACATAGAGGCGAAATGCCAATAGTTGCCACCCGGCCCCACCAAGGTACTTCCGTGTCCGGCACCATTCATGAAACCACCGGGCTTATAGCTTACCGGGTTATGCGATTGGTATTTATACGGACCTAATGGGGAGTCCGCCACATAAACACCATCGGCATATACGTTGAATTCCGTACCGGGGGCGGCATACTGCATATCAATATTTACCGTCGTGCTTGGTCAACCAAGCACCTTCCATATAGCCCCCCAATACCGTATCGGTATGGTTCTCGCCAAAACGTTCCCAGCCGTGCTTCGGCATATCCAAGCCGAAAAGCTCGACCGTCTCGCCCTCGATCAAGAAACGGTCATCCTTATTCAGTTTCTTGCCCCGAAGCGGATAAACATTGGAAGAGCCCCAGAATAAATAAGCTTGTCCGTCATCATCGATGAATAAATCCGGGTCTTGTAGGTCGTGGAGTATAGCAGGAGTAGCGTTCCAATTACCGGATTTCGGATCATCGGTAAAAAGAACGCTCATGGAGCCGGACGGATCACCCATCACATAAAGCACGGAATCCTTATAATTATGAGCGGCGGGAGCGTTGGAACCCTGAGGATACCAGTTTTTACCGGGAGTGATAAAATCCCAGTTCAACAAATCTTTCGAATGCCAGTAGCCATGCGAACGGGTTACGAACATATAATACTCGCCCCGGAATTCTACGACAGCGGGGTCCGCACCCGAACGGTAAGACAGATTGTTCGATGAGTTATAAATCATATACGTATAATCCACATTAAGCGGATTACAATACGTATTCGCCCGCATGGATTGAGCGGTGGCGGAACCTCCGGAAGCAGCCAAGAACAGAGCCGAAAAGATATATTTTGATAATAGTTTCATGTTGATATGTATTAATTTTTACCGCAGAGAGAAAGAAGACTGATTCGTCTCGTCGGCAGAATTCAAGCCTATCCAAACCGTGAAATCACCCGGCTCGGCTTTCTTCTGCATATCGATACCATAGAAAGCCAGCAAAGCTTCGTCAATCGTGAAAGAGACTTGCTTCTTCTCGCCCGCTTTCAAAGCCACCTTCTCGAAACCTTTTAGCTCTTTAACCGGACGGGTCACGCTACCCGCCAAGTCGCGGATATACATCTGGACGACCGTCTCGCCATCCACCTTACCCGTATTCTCTACCTCAGCCGTTACCGTGATCTTGCCCCCTTTCGTGAAAGAGTTCTGATCCAGCTTCATAGAGTTCACGGCGAAAGTCGTATAGCTCAAGCCATAACCGAACGGGTACAAACGGTGTGTTAGGCACATCCATATATCTGGATTTATAATCCGTATCCGGAGCTTCCGGAGGAACCGGGCGGCCTGTCGGTTTCTGGTTGTAATACAGAGGCAATTGACCTACCGTACGAGGGAAAGACATCGTCAGGCGAGCGGACGGATTATAATCGCCACTGATCACATCGGCCATACCATGACCTGCCATCGTACCCAGATACCAAGCCTCCAAGATACCGTCGACATGCTGATCCTCCCAAGAAAGATCCAAAGGACGTCCGTTCACCAAGATCAAACCTAGAGGTTTACCCGTCTTTTTCAATTCTTTCAACAAGGCTTGTTGAGCGCCCGGCAATTTCAAGTCCGTACGGCAAGCGGCCTCACCACTCCAGTTGAAATCCTCGCCCATAGCCGCCAATACGATATCCGCACGGCGAGCCGTAGCGATCGCCTCAGCGAATTTAGATGAATCATCAGTCAAGAGATCACATCCCTCGGCATAAATGAACTTCACGTTCGTACCGGCATATTTCTCGGTCAGACCCTCGAACAAAGAGATACTCTCCTCACGCTCACCCCGGCCGGCCCACTCGCCATTCTGGTTGATCTTATCTTTTACCATCGGGCCGATCAAGGCTACCGTAATATGCTTATCCTTCGAGATCGGGAAGAAGTTATTATCATTCTTCAAAAGGACGATCGAGCGAGCGGAAGTCTCACGAGCCTCTTGCAAGAACTCCGGCTTCATGATCGTATTCTTCTCACGCTCATTGTCCAAGTAACGATATGGATCATCGAACAAGCCCAAGAGGAACTTCATCTCCAAGATGCTCGCCACGGCACGGTTGATATTCTCTTCCGAGACTTTACCCTCTTTCACGGATTGTACAAGATATTGGTTGTAGATGCCACCCGTCATATCCATATCGATACCGGCGTTCGCAGCCAGTTCCCCAGCCTCCTTGTCATTTCGCACGATACTATGGGCTACCATCTCATTGATACCGGTATAATCGGTAACCACGAAACCATTGAAGCCCCAGTCCTTACGTAACAAATCGGTCATCAACCATTTATTACCCGTGCTGGGCACTCCGTTGATCTCATTGAAGGAGGCCATGAACGTAGCGACTCCCGCTTCCTTAGCCGCTAAATAAGGCGGCATATAATAATTCATCAATGTATTTTGCGACAACTCGGACGTATTATAATCACGTCCGGCCTCAGCGGCCCCATAAGCGGCAAAGTGCTTGCAACAAGCCAAGACCGTATTCACGTCGGCCAACGAACGCCAATCGTTTCCTCCTTGGAAACCCTCGACACGGGCCTTCGCGATCAAGCTTCCCAAATACGGATCCTCACCGGCACCTTCCATTACACGTCCCCAACGGGCATCCCGGGAGATATCCACCATCGGGGCGAACGTCCAAGCGATACCGGAAGCGCTCGCCTCATCCGCCGCGATCGCCGCGCTTTTACGCATCCGCTCCAAATCCCAAGAGCAGGATTCCGCCAACGGCATCGGGGAAAATCGTACGATAGCCGTGCACGACATCATAACCAAACAATACGGGTATCTTCAAACGGCTCTCGGACAGAGCCATCTCTTGCATTTTACGTACGCCATCTACCGTATATACATTAAACAAGCTTCCTACAAGACCTTGTTTCAGCAAAGTCTCATAATCCCCCGTCATAACCGGGCCGGTCACATCCCAGTTACAGGAGTATTGGGCCATCTGCCCCACCTTTTCCTCCAAGGTCATTAAAGAGAGCACAGAATCTACACGGCGTTCAATATTTTGTCGCCGCTGAAGCTTTCCAGCCACTTACAGCGGGTTGCTGGCATCCACCTAAGGTAGCGGCAACGGCCGCACCAGCGATAAAAGTCGTTAACCTTTTCATTATTCGTATCTGTATTATTTGTTCCAAGTCACCTGCGCCGATTTCACGTCCCGGGAGTTCGTACCTACGTAGATATTGAATAAGCCCGGTTCCCAGATGTATTCCAACGCGCTGTTATAAAATTTCAAGTCTTCCGGCGTAATCGTAAAAGAGACTTTTCGGCTCTCACCCGGTTTCAAGGAGATCTTCTGGAAGTTCTTCAACTCTTTCATCGGACGGGAGATGCTGGCAGCCGGATCGCCGATATATAACTGTACGACTTCCTCGCCCTCTAGCTTGCCCGTATTCGTCACCTGTACGCTGGCGGTCAATACACCGTTCTCTCCTTGCACACTCGTCTTATCCAGCTGAAGATCACCGTAAGAGAAAGTCGTATAACTCAAGCCATAGCCAAACGGATACAAAGGATCGTTCGTGATATCCAGATATTTAGAAGTGAAATGATCATCCGGATTCATTGGGCGGCCTGTTTTCTTAGCATTGTAATACAAAGGAATCTGGCCTACGCTACGAGGGAATGTAGTCGTCAATTTACCGGAAGGATTCACGTCGCCGAACAATACGTCCACCAATCCGCGAGCCGCGGCGGAACCTCCATGCCAAGCCTCAACGATCGCGGAGAATTGGCTATCCTCCCACTCCAAGGTCAACGGACGGCCGTTCGCCAAGACCAACACCACCGGTTTACCGGTCTCCAACAAAGCTCTCAACAGCTCTTTCTGGCTCTCCGGCAAACTAATATCCGCACGGCTGCAAGCCTCTCCGGACCAGTTATTCGGCTCACCCATTACGGCGATGATACGATCCGCATCTTTCACTTGCTCAACCGCTTCCTTCACCAAACGGGTATTCTCCACCGGATCAACCTTCAAGCCACTGGCTTTCGCCAACATCGGCTCGTTCGTCAAATTACATCCCTTGGCGAAGATCACACGGGCCTTATTGCCAACCATTTCCTTCACAGCCTGCACTACGGAAGCCGACTTCGCCGTATCGATACCACACCATGTCCCGAACAACTCAACCTTCTTATCCGCCAACGGGCCTACCACGGCGATCGTCCCTGTCTTTCGCAAAGGCAACAAACCCTTGTCATTCTTCAACAGGACAATGGATTTACCGGCGATATGGCGAGCCGTATTCATATGCTCATCCGTGAATGTATTCTTTTTCGCACGATCTGCGTCCAAGTAGCGATAAGGGTCCTCGAACAAGCCCAATTTATATTTTGCCTCCAATACACGGCGGCAAGCCTGATCGATATCCGCTTGAGACACACGGCCCTCTTCCAGCGACTTCTTCAAGGTCGTGATATAGCCGTTCGTCATCATATCCATATCCAAGCCGGCATGCAAAGCCAAGGCCGATACGGTCTGCGTATCACCCAGACCATGATTGGTCATCTCGCCGATCGAATTATAATCGGAAACGACAAACCCATTGAATCCCCATTGATCACGAAGCAAATCGGTCAACAACCAACGGTTACCCGTAGCCGGAATCGCCTCCACCAAATTAAAGGAAGACATAACCGTGGCACAACCAGCCTCTACAGCCGCTTTATAAGGCGGGAAATACTCATTAAACATCTTGATACGGCTCATATCCACCGTATTATAATCACGACCGGCCTCGGAAGCGCCATACAAGGCAAAGTGCTTCAAGCAAGACAAGATCGTGTTCTCTTTTGTCAAGTCATCTCCTTGATAACCTCTCACCATGGCGGCGGCGATCTTTCCACCCCACCAAGGGTCCTCTCCACTACCCTCGGCGATACGTCCCCAACGAGCGTCACGGGCGATATCCACCATCGGGGAATACGTCCATGTCACACCGTTTGAGCTGGCCTCGATAGCGGCGATACGGGCACTTTGCTCGATCAACGTCGTATCCCAGCTACAAGACAAAGCCAATGGGATCGGGAAGATCGTATGATATCCATGAATCACATCCAGTCCGAACAAAAGCGGAATTCCTAAGCGAGATTCCTTAACCGCTATCTCCTGCAATTTACGGAACGTCTCCAGCTCCGAGCCTCCCGTAGCACCCAGCCAGCCCCGACGAATCGTCTCGTCCGCTCCTTCCGAACCACTCAAGATGCCGGGAACACCCCCACCGGACAAGTTCAGCTGTCCGATCTTCTCATCCAAAGTCATTTTACCCATCAACTGATCGATAAACGTATCCATCGCTCTCGTATCTTGAACGGGCTTTTGTCCGTATGCCGCAAGTGCCAAACAAGCGGCGAATGATAATATAATCTTTCTCATGTTATTTAAATATTAAGATTCTCTCGCATTATGGATCGTGAAACCCAATTTCTTCAAACCGTCCTGGATTTCCGGACAGCTCATAAACAAACGCCACAGAAGGCCCGTACGGTAATTCTCGATCATCGGGGTGATCGTACATTGGTCTATCGCCAGATAACGACGCGGATACCAATTCTCGCCTTCACTGAAAGCGTCGTAAAAACCATACTTACCCCAGATGCTATCTCCCAGATTGAAATAGAAATGCTTCAATGCCTTCGAGGATTCCTCCGGTGTATACGGATAACTGCTCAAGGCGGCTGTCGGCGTAATTACCCCATGATCGTTGGAGGGCATATGCGCGTTATAGCCTTTCACGGAATAGCTGGCGGTCAATCCCCAGCAAGCGTCGCTATATCCTTTGAAGCCCTTCGGATTCTCCGCGCAATAACGGTAATCGATCAATACGTGATTCCGGTTCAAGTCCCAGTAGTTAGCGTATCGATCCGACAAGCCTACCGGACATAGGCCGATATAAGAATAATGCGCCCAAAACAACGGGCCGCCGTACTCCTCGGCATAATTATGTTTCAAGATCAAAGGTAAATCGTAAGCGACCGCATCGCTCTTGATCCCTCCTTTACGAGCCCATCCGTTATGATAAGCGGAAGCCGGGATCGGATACGTAGGCGAAGACGCCGCCAAAATATAAGTAATCAGACATTCATTGTAACCTTCCAAAGGGAAATTCATCTCCCACGCATAATTCGGGCTCCAATGCCAATACAATACATCCTGCCCGTTCAAATACCAAGTCCATTCCATCTCACGCCATAGCTGGTCAATCTTCGCGGCCAACGCTTTCTCGCTCTCATTACCATCCTTGAAATATTGGCGTACGCATAAGAGACCTTGCATTAAGAAAGCGCTCTCTACCAAATCGCCTCCGTTATCCTTCTGGCCGAAAGGCTTTACTTACCCGTAGGTCCATGCATCCAGTGAGGCCAGACCCCGTGGAAACGATCGGCCTTCGCCAAGTAATCAGCGTTTTGAATAAAACGGGCCACACCTTCCTCACGGGTGATAAAGCCACGCTCAATACCTACCAACAGCCCGGCGATGCCAAAACCACTACCTCCGGTGGTCACGATATCAGCGTCGTTCTCAGGATACACGCCATCCGTATGGATACGCTCACAGGCCAGTCCGGAGGTAGGCTCCGCACCTTCCCACATATAATTAAAATGAGCCTTTTGTATATAGGTCAAGAATTCATCATCCGACTGAAAATCCAACTTACGCTCACTGGCCGTAGACTCTGCGGATGTGTCACTTTTCTTGGCCTCATGACAAGCGGTCAACGAAAAGCCAAGCAACAGGGTAACAACGCCTGTACGGAAATAGGTATTCATAGATATATACATTTAAAAATAGTTATCGTCTCAATACTTTACTCATCGGTGAACGACCGCTCTCTCCCAATGCCTCGATCGAGAAATAATAGTCCGTATCCTTATCCAAGCCCCTAAAATCGTACATCGTATCTCCCAGTACCGTGATACTGTTGTACAATTTATCCGGCGCTATACCATAATAGATATTGTAAGCGTACGCCTCTTTTACCGGCTCCCAAGTGATCATCGCATTCCGCTTATCCGCTTTTGAGCGTTCCACCTTTAAGTTCTTAACGGCGGCGGGAGCTTCTCCCAAACCATTTCCAAAAATACGAAATCCGGACATAGCGAAGTTGCCCGAAGGCACATGTTCGTTCACTATTTTCAAATAACGGGTTTTCAAAGGCTCACGCAACTCGATATAGTCGTGCGGAACGTCCTTGTCGTTATCGCTCTTATCGACTACCAATTCCCAATTTTGTCCATCTATAGAATGATAAATACGATATTGATGATACAAGTCCATCGCCTTATTATGCTGTACGGCTCTATGCTCGTAATAGTTCAACTGGATCGCACGTACCTCTTTCAATCCCTCTAAAGAGATCTGGAGCCATTCACCCGGCTCTCCCGAGCGGGCGGACCAGAAAGTACGCATGCTCTCATCCGTTACATTCTCTGGTACTAACGTACTATCCATGGAAGAGGCCATCACCGGTTTTCCATACGATAGCAACATCCAGCCGGAAAACGTATTCGCGATATCATCTACCTTCCCTTTCGGCGTAAGCAAAGGATAGTCCCCGAAAAGCGGTGTTCGAATACATCACGCCATCCTTATCGAATGCCGTAGGGTACAAACCAATACGACGCTCAAACTTATATTTCAAAGAAAGCATGCAAGTAGCCACATGCCAGTAATTACCATACGCATCCTCGAAAGTACCACCATGGCCGGCACCTTGTACGAAACCTCCCGGCTTATAGCTCATCGGGTTATGTTTCTGGTAGGTGAACGGGCCCATCGGTTTGTCGGATACATAAACTCCATCCGCATAGACCTTGAACTCCGTTCCCGGCGCACCGTATTGGAAATAATATTTACCGTTATGCTTGGTCACGAAAGCTCCTTCCGTAAAAGGCGCTAAAGTCGTACTATCGTCATTGTTCATCCCGAAACGTTCCCATCCGTGTTCTTCCGGGCGCAGCATCATGATCTCTTGGATCTTGCTGATCGGGTGGAAATCACGGCGATCCAATTCCACTCCCTTCAAAGCGAACTCATTACTTGAACCATAGTACATATACAAACGTCCGTCATCATCCAGCAAAAATGCCGGGTCCCAGCTAGGAAGAGCCGTTTTCTCCACATACCGCTTGAACTTTCCGCTTTTCGGGTTCGTACTATACCAAATAGGCAATCCCACATAGGTAGAACCGGTATAGAACAAGGTATCTCCACTTACGAAAGCGGCCGGAGCGCACAAGTCGTCATCTTCCGGATAACGTTGGAAACCGGCGAATACAAACTCCCAATTACTCAAGTCCTTGGAATAATAGAATCCGGCTTGGTTCGTGGCGAAAAGGAAATATTCCCCTTTATACATGACCATCATCGGATCGGCCGTAGAGCGGAAAGAGCCATTCTTCACCAAATCCGGCAGATTCGCCCGGAAGCAGTAGCTCAAATTCATCGGGTTGCAATAGGTAGAGGGATGATCGGCCGTAGCGTCGAACCAGCGGGTGGCTTGCTGAGGAGCTTTTACCCGTACATCACGAGGATCGGCCTCCATCCGGATATCTATTTTCGTATCGTTATCGCCAAACGTGCGATAAGCGTACTTCATCCCCGGATAATACACGAATAACTCATGATCGTAGCGGCTTGCTTGTATCTTATAATAGCCTGTCGCATCGGTGGTATAATGAACCGGGCTAGCCGTGAACATCACTGTAGCGCCTTCCAAGGGCTTGCCGTCCGGTCCGGTAATCGTACCTTCCAGAAAATGCTCTGGGGATACGGTAATATAGTAATCGCTTACCTGCCCTTTGATCACGATCACGGAATCTCCCCGCTCGTTTACTTGAGCGTTTACGGTAGAGACCGCGAAGAAAGAGGCAAGGAGTGATACGAGCATACACTTATTGTAGGCTTTTAAGGAAGCGCTAGAAACTCCTACGTCTTTCCGGAAAAACATGTACGTGTTTTCCGAAAAAGACGTACATGTTTCCGAGAAAACACGTACATGTTTTTTCCAAGAAGCGATAGCCCTATTTATTCTATTACATGCCAGCATATTATGTTCAAGATAAGTTATTGTTGTTTTTTGTCGCATTATTATTTTATGGATTGAATCTTTTGGATACCTTTCTGGACATCCGGATGGCTCATGAAAAGGTTCCACAACAGATTCGTACGGTAATTCTCGATCATAACCGTTACAGGCGCTTGATTCAATCCCATAAATAAGGGAGATACCCAATTTACAGTCAAGTTGAAAGCATCCCGGAAACCGTACTCACCCCATAAGAAGCTGCCGTGGTTACGATAATAATTCCGCAAGGCTTTCATGGAAGCGTCCGGCGTATAAGGGAAAGAAGCCAGAGCGCCCGTAGGTGCCATCGTTCCGTTATCCCTGTGCGGCATCGGCTCCTGAGCTTGATAGTTCCAAGCGAAATCGCTGGCGGTCAATCCCCAACAATCTTCTCCATAACCAACATACCCCCCTTGATTCTCGATACAATACCCGTTGATTGATCTTTGCCATTTTCTGGTTGTTCTCGAAATAATTCGTGTACTTATCCGTGAACTTATGTGGGTCCAGCCCGAGATAGGAGTAATGGATAAAGAAAAGAGGACCTCCATTAGAGACACCTACTTTCAAGTTCTCCCCATAATAAGTATTGCCATTCGTATACATCTTACCATCTTCTACACGCCCCCAATCGGCACGGTATTCTTGCGCATACTCCTCTTGGCTGGCCCAGCCGCTATAATACATCTCCGGAGAGATTCCGTATTTCGGCCCCATGATAGCCAACATATAGGTAATCATGGTCTCATTCCAGCCGATCAATTTATGATTGATCACCCACGCCTGATCTGGAGACCAGTGCCAATATAGATATGGGCTGTCCTTAAATTGCTTATACCAGCTCCATTCCACGTTTTTCCATAGATTATCGATGCTCTTACGGATTTGTTTCTCCTTGTCATTCTCTTGGTTGAAATATTGACGAGCCGTTAACAGCCCTTGGAATAAGAAAGAGGTCTCCACCAAATCACCTCCATTATCTTTCGGGCCGAAGAAAGCGACTGTCTTCCCGGTTGTCCCATCGATAAAGTGAGAGACCGCCCCATGGAATTTATCCGCTTTCTCCAAGAAAGAAGTGATTTTCAAGAAACGCTGTACGCCCTCTTCCCGGGTGATAAATCCCCGTTCGATACCCGCCACGATCGCCATGATACCGAAGCCGGAAGCCCCGGTAGCGATCATATCATTCCGTCCGGGAATATTCTCACGGGCAAGACCGCTGTTCGGCTCCGCTCCCTCCCAATAATAACGGAAGTTCGCTTCCTGTACCATATCCAGCAATTGCTCGTCCGTCATTGGATAGGTAGTGGCCGAGACTGTCTGGGAATCATTGGATTCATTCAGCGCATAATCCACGGCCGTCACCTTATAATAAGCCTTTTTACCAACCTCTCCCAAGAAATCAGTATAACGATTCATCCAAGGGCGGCGGACAGCGACCGGCTGGTAAGTGATCCCGTCGAAAGAACGGTAAATGCGATAGTATTTTATATCCTCCTTCGATTGAGGAATCCATTTGATATCGATATGACGCTCATACGCCTTGGCTTCCTGCAAGACCGGAGCGTTTAAGGCACTTACCGACGGGAGGGAAGCCGGCAAAAGCTCTATATCGTCCAGATAAATCGTATATTCGTTTCCATCGGCCGTACCGGGACGAAGGGCTACGGCCGCTAATTTCTTGATGTTCGTATCGTTCACGGCGTTTAATCCGAAATCCTTCAAAGGAATAGATACGGAATGCCATACGCCGGGACGTGTATCTTTCAGATAATTTCTCAGGTTTAGGTATTGGGTATACGTGCTGTCCGCATAACGAATAGCGATATTGGGAAGAGCGGCAGCATTCATGCTCTCTCTCAACCGCACTTGCATAGAGAGCGTAGAGGGCTCACGAAAGAAGTCATTGCCACGGACCGGGCAATATTGTATCTCGCTATACCAATCTCCACCGGGAGCGGATACATAGGTAAGCTCCAAGGAATTGCCGGGCGTAAAAGCGACAGAGCCGGCAACCGGAAGATGATGTCTCGCATTTTTAATCCAAGAGGGTGAGGTATATTTCGCTTGAGAATAAAAGTAATCCCCTTTCATCAAGCTATTCTCGAAGAAAACATAGTCGTAAGGTTTCTCCACCGCTTGCAAGCTGGCGGATAATAAGAGAGTAGTTAGTAATGCGATGTGTTTCATGATGCTGATATTTATATAAATAAACGATATGATTTGAGATAAAATAGGCGGTGCCAAACGGGTTGACACCGCCTTGCCAAACTACAAAGGTCTAGTAAATAATGAGAATCTTATATGAATCACTCAGAAGCAGTCTCTGATTCAAAAGGAACAGGATCAGCCTCTAAATTTGCATTTAAGTCAATCTGATCTTGTGGTATCGGATAATACTCATGTTCCCCTTTGACAAATCCATCCAACTCTTGAGTAGCACGATCTGTACGAACCAAATCAAAGAATCGCTCTCCCCATTCGACAGCCAACTCTACTTGACGCTCCTCTAAGATTTGATCTAAGGTAGCATTCGTCAGCGGAGCCATTCCCGCACGTTCACGAACCAAATTCAATGGAGCATCTCCACTTTGCCCTAAACGAACTCTTGCTTCCGCATTCATCAATAAAACATCGGCATAACGGAACACTCGGATATTATTGTTGTCACCATAATTCAAACGACCTTCTGTCATTTGATTTGCTGGCGTATAAGCCTTACCATTGTAAACAGTAGGCTCCTCACCTGTCGCTGGCTGGATATAATCACCATCACGAGTTGTTTCCCCTGTTTTTAAGAAAGTTGTTTCCGCACGTACGGTCTCACCACGTTTTGTAAATAAATCTTGTATTTTCTGAGTTGGCTCCATAAAAGCCCAGCCCGAGATAGGTGCCTCCCCGCGAGGACCTTGAAAGGAGAACCAGTTATCAGATTGTACAATATCACCACTACCTGTACCAAAATCCGTAAACTGATACTCTAATAATGATTCATTACACAACTTTCCCGGAATCTTAAACAACTCATAAAAATCATTATACAATTCGAACTTACCACTATCGATAATGTTATTCGTTAATGCCAAGACATCTTCCCATTCATTGTTATACATCTTTACTTTAGCTTTCAATGTCTCTGCCGTATATTTTGTAACCGCCCCCGGATGACTGGACTCATTCGGACGAATAGCAGGTAAATTAGCGATACAATAGTCCAATTCATCATACATATATTGCAAGACATCTTCTTTTGGACTCCTAAAAATACCTAATTCTTGATTATCAACTAAGATAGGCACATCCCCCCCACAAGTTCACTAAATAGAAATAAGCCAATGCCCGGAAAAAACGAGCTTCCGCTTGATACATGAGCATTCAGTTGCTTATCATTCTCCGATGTCAGATGTTGAGCATAATTATCTAAAGAACTCAATGCCGAATTTACCAACGAAATTACATTATAATAATTCTGCCAAGTACCATTCAATGCCCAAAATGAAGACAATTGACCATATTGAAACTTACTAGCATACTCATATTCCATCTGGTCCGTAGGAGATCCTCCTTTATCCAACATCATCACCACGAACAAGTAAACAACCATAAGTAGACCATGCCGCCAGTAAATTTCTTGATTTAGCATATATACCAGAAACTGGCATATACATATTTGCCGTATTAGAATAGTCCATCAGACTCTACTTCTACATGAATTTCTGGAATTTTATCCAAAAAAATCACTATCAGT